>Ga0099364_10001718_pt1 | contig 35821 bp, 28 predicted proteins | sample TergutTh196P3_FD_73070 | JGI IMG/M metagenome (GOLD analysis project Ga0099364, IMG submission 73070) | Microcerotermes parvus P3 segment gut microbial communities from Pointe-Noire, Republic of the Congo - Th196 P3 | ecosystem: Host-associated > Arthropoda: Insects > Digestive system > Gut ... | reverse complement strand
TCGTCGAGGACGACAGGCCGTACCTGATAAACCACAAGACCCAGAACCGCACCGGCACCACAAAGAACGGGGTGTGGACGCCCACCAAGCTCAAGGCCAGCTACACCGTCAGGATGGAGATGTGGGCTGTCGGGACTTACCAGCTCGACGAGGACGGCGCGCCCATCATCGAAAACGGGCGGGTCAAGCCCTTCATGAACGCGAACGGCAAGAAGGCCACCACCAAGGCCACAGTGGTCAAACAGAAGGTGTTCATTCGGTAGGGCTCAAGACAAAGCCAGGCCAAACACATTCAATTGCCCGCTTGTCGTCGTCGTCGTCGACGGCGGCGGCTATCTGGCCTGCGCCATGTGGTTGACGGTTACTGTGATTGTATGTAAAATGTTTTTGAGTTTATTGTTTTGGGTAGTTGCGGGGAAAAGTATATGGGAACTCCGTTTGTTCATTTGTTGCAAACACCGTACGGCTACTATTTATATGACGTGAATACCGATTTGATTTACGGTGTAGAGGAGCATATTTATAATGCGTTGAGACTGCTTAAAGATGGTAAAGAAGCTCTTTTGAGCGAAACAGAAATCGGTGATATCAACAAATTAAGGGACCAAGGATTATTGGAAACAAAGCGTCCTATCAGAATGAAACATCCTTTATCAGATCGTATGGGGTATTATTTGAGCAAAAAAATTGAAGGCATTTCACTTCAGGTAACTCAAGATTGCAATTTCAGATGCCACTATTGTCCGTACTCACAGGGAGAAAATTCTTCGACCAGAAAGCATGCAAAGAGGTCTATGCCGTTTGAAATCGCAAAGAAGGGAATAGATTTCATACAGTGCCGAAGCAGAGACGCCGAGAAAGTCCGTATTTCATTTTATGGTGGCGAACCTTTGCTAGAGTTTGAATTGATTCGAAAAATCGTTTCATATTCAAAAAATGTTTTCGAAGGAAAGCCGGTTTCTTATAATTTGACAACAAACGGGTCGCTATTGACAAGGGAAAAGATAGACTATTTTGAAGAAAACGGAATACAGCTTGCAATAAGTTTAGACGGTCCAAAGGAAATACACGATGCATCTAGAGTTTTAGCGGAGACTGGCGGCGGGACTTTTGATACAATAATGAAGAAAGTGCTGCTTTTGGAGAAGGAATACCCAAGATACCTCAGAAATAAGGTTATTTTCATTTCAATAATTGACCCCTCTAGGGATTTCGATTGCGTTAATAGTTTATTTTTTAATCATGCTGCACTAAAAGATGTCGCGGTGGTGACAAGCGTAGTTGACGATTCAAATAGCACTGAAAAAAACAGATTAAGCCCACAATTTCTCATACAGCAGGAATATGATGCTTTCAAAGCTTTTGCGACTCGGTTGGGATGGATGGAAAGGGATAGGCTTTCTTCGATAACGCTGCATAAAATGGACAACCTTGTGAGTTTTGAGCGGACTTATGGCACCCATTCTATCTATGATGAAATGTCTCATGGAGGACCGTGTATAATAGGTGCAGGGAAACTATTCATGGATGTTGATGGAAATTTCTTTCCTTGTGAACGTGTGAATGAAACAAACGGCGCTATGCGCATAGGCAACGTGAAAGACGGCTTTGATATGCAGAAGGTGGACAAATTGTTGAATGTTTGCCAGTTAACTGAGGATATGTGCAAAGATTGTTGGGCAATAAATAATTGTGCCATATGTCCCAAGAATATTGATGACGAAACAGGGTTGTCAATTGAAGCAAAAGTGGCTTTGTGCGCTGACGAAAAGCTTCGAGTAGAGCAACTTATGAGAGGGTATATTGCCGAAAAGGAGATTTTGGAAAGATGTATGGCGTAGGCGGAGAAAGAACAGCAGTGTATCCGTACAACATGGATTTCACCCCAATTTTAAGGGAATTGCTTCGAAGAGGATTGTTAGATACAGACGTGAAGTTGATATCACCGCCTGGTTGGGGCGTAGACGGGCTTGACGCAGGTGAGGCTTTTGGGCGTCCACAACTTGGAATAACTATAGAATCAAATTTAAGGTCAGCCCTAGATTCTGTTCAAAACCTGATTGTTGCGCCGTTTATATCAACAGGAACAAAAGAAGCGACAGTTTTGATAGATAATCTGTTAGATGGCCATATTCACCTGGCAATTTCAAAAGGGCTTAACTTGATTGACTTCCGCAAGCACAGAGGTATGGATTCTTCGGAAATATCTCGGCCACATAGAATTTATGCAGAAGAAAGGGCTAAAGAAGACTTGCGAGTTGATGTGCCAGTTGTTTTCATAAGTGGCGTAATGGAACAGGTAAATAAATTCGATACTCTAATCGCAATCAGCAATGGACTCACCCAAAATGGATATAAAGTCTGCAGCATTGGAGCACGACAGTATTGTGCTGCTTTAGGTATGCATTCGTTTCCTAGCTTTATGTTCGAGCCGATAGGCGAAGTAACAAAGATAGAGTATTTTAAGACTTTTCTCGTTGATGTGTGCAAAAAAGAAAAACCTGATGTTCTTGCAATATGTATTCCAGGAGCTTCGGTAAAATTTAACAATGATTTTCCCAATGGGTATGGAATAGTTAACTATCTTGTTTCTATGTCGACAACACCAGATTTTTCCATTGTGTGTACTAATTCTGTAGAGGATGATATGTCAGAGCTAGACGATATGTATCTGCATCGTTTCGGGTATTCTATTGATTGCTTGGTAATGTCAAATACAAGGGTTTTCTACAATCATCTGGAAAGAGAGTTGTCTTTTGAGACTATTGACTATAGGGAGGTGGATCAATTGCTTCAAAAAACAAAAAAACCCGACTCGAGAATTCCGCACCTGAATATATTTAATGAGGAGCATGTTGAAATCTTGACAAAGCAGATTGTTGAAAAGCTTGGGCAAACAGATGGCTTCGTAGTGTAAGAAAGAAGTTTTGGTATGGCAGAAAAAATCGAAAAAGATATTATTGGGATGATGAAGCGTAAACTGGGAATGCAATTTAGCTGCTCACCAGATATTTATGAGATGTCGTTTTTTAGCGATGCATTCCATATGACATATTATGAATTTGCGTATTTATTGATGGAAGTCATGGATAAATACAAGATACAAATGCGGTCGGAAGAGCTTTTGGATAGTGGCATATTGACCATCAGAGGTTTGTCGGCCATTATTGAAAAACGTTTTGTGTGATTAGGAAACCGTTATTTTGAAAAGTGTTTTCAAAGTGCGTTAATTTGCAAAGGAGTAATGCTTGCGAGTATTGTTGACAGAATTAAAACGGGCGGTGTGCGGCTGGAAATTTGCAATGACAGTGGGTGCGGTGGTCGTTGTGGCACTTATAGGCGGCTGGGGGAGCATCCTGGCCATGATTCGCATTTCCGGCATAACCGAGAGTTTCGGCGAATTGTCGATAAGAGCGGCCACCATATTTATGCAGTCGGACGTATTCTTGTTGGCGCTTCCAGTGCTTTGCACAATCCCTTATGCGGACTCTTTTGTCGAAGATTTTCAGAGTCGGTTTTTAAGACAGTATCTGCCTCTTGCAGGCCGGCGACGGTATCTTTTTTCTAAAGCTGCCATTGTGGCTCTGGCGGGCGGGCTTGCAGTGTTTACGGGGCATGCTATAGTGCTTGGGATATGTATGGCATTGTTTCCGCCTATGGGAATTGAGACGGGGATGTATGTGTTTACATATGAAGAGTATGCTATAGCTATGTCGCTCGTTGTATTAAGCGCCATGGCATGGGCTTTGGTTGGCGGCATCGCGGGAGCTGCGCTTAAAAATAAGTATATGGTTTATGTAATCCCTTTTATAGTTTACTACGTCTTGGGTTTCTTTCAGGGACGGTATTTCAGGTCTGCATACATCTTCAGCCCGCGTGAATGGATAAGACCTGCAAACCTGGATTTGTCCACAGCGTTTATCAGCGTCGCCGTTGCCGTGGCCGTTGCTTTCACCATATATTGCTTGGTGGTTAGAAGGAGGCTATATGAAATCTGACATAAGTATAAGACAGATTTTCACGGTGGCTTCGTTCAATTTCAGAGGGTGGCATAAAAATCCTCGCGCCATTATGGTGTTTGTGTTGGCGTTTGTTTTATGTACGTTGCTGACGGACAAGGCGATAAGCTTTGCGCATGACTACGGTACTAATATGCAGATCATGGAAGCTTTTATATGGACATTTGGCGATGCCAATTCCATAATGATATCTTCGTTGCTATTGATACTTTTGTTTGCGGACATGCCGTTTTTTAGCGGGTTCACGCCGTACTACCTTGTACGTACCAAGCGCAATATATGGTTGTGGGGGCAGGTTTTGTACGTTGCTTTGGCTACGCTCATCTATATGGTTTTCATATTGGCGGTGACAATGGCAATCTCCATGCACATATCATTTATTGGCAATATGTGGAGCGAGACAGGTGCGATTCTTGCCTTTTCTGGTTTTGGCGCAGAAATAATGCTGCCCACATCGCTCAAAGCAATGATTCTTTCATACCCTTACCAGTGTGCTTTACATGTGTTTTTGCTGATGGTAGGGTATACGCTGTTTTTGGCTTCGGTCATGCTGATGCTGAACATACGCTTGGGACGATTTTGGGGCGTGATGGGAGCGTTTTTACTGAGCATATACGGACTTTTGTTAAACCCCGAGATATTTATGCAGATATTCAGGTTGCCTGATGCGGTGGCATATAGGGCGAACGTGGCAGTAGGATGGCTTTCGCCACTCAATCACGCGACCTTTCATATGCACAATTTTGGCTATGACTTTCTGCCGCGCCTGTGGATGTCATACGCGATATTCACGGTGATGACAGCAATTTGTCTTTTCATGGCAAGGCGAGGTATGGAGAAGTATAGTTTTGCGTTTACAGGGACAGATATTTGAGAGGTATGAGAATGAGAGACATCGCTATAAGTGTAAGAAATCTGGTAAAGCGTTTTGACGAGGAAACCGTGCTTCGGGGCATTTCACACGACTTTGAGGCTGGAAAAATCCACGGGATTGTAGGGAATAACGGTTCTGGCAAAACGGTGTTTTTCAAGTGCATATGCGGGTTTCTCGTTCCAGAGGAAGGCGAGGTATCAGTCTGTGGCAAAAGCATATGCAAGGATGCAGATTTCCCTGAGTCTGTGGGCATAATTATTGAGGCGCCGGGGTTTTTGTCGAACATCTCAGGTTTCAAAAACCTCAAACTGCTTGCAGCCTTGGGCGGCAAAATTTCTGACGAAAAAATAAGGGAAACCATAGAGATGGTCGGACTTGACCCAAAGAGCAGAAAGCATGTCGGCAAATACTCCCTTGGAATGAAGCAACGGCTTGGCATCGCCCAGGCGATTATGGAAACCCCGGATTGCATAATCTTCGACGAGCCGTTTAACGGGCTTGACAAGCATGGCGTGGCGGAGATGAAGGTGCTTATAAAGGGGCTTCGCAAGGATGGAAAAACGATTCTTATGGCATCGCACAACCCTGCGGACATAGAAGAACTTTGCGATTCGGTACACGAAATGGAAGCAGGATTGCTGTCGGAAAGGGAGTGAACGTGTTAACAAAAATGCTTATTGCAATAGTTTGCGTCTGTTTGTTGACCATGACCGCCTGTCAACCTACGCCGGAAATTCCGCCGTTTGCGAATCGTGCCGCTGGCATTGACGGACTTAGCATTATAGACCCATTGCTGGACGGGGAGTACAAGCAGATTGATGCACCGGAAAGGCTGGTCGGCAGAGAAGAGCTTGCGAACGGAAACATCATATTGGAAATGGACGTAGATGTAGTCGTTCCCAAGATTTCAAATACGCCTGTGATTGAACTGCGCGACAAGGGGATATCGCAGGAGTTTTTGATCGAACTGGTAGACTATTTCACGCCGGACGCCAGATTTTATAAAATCCCGCCTATGACAAGGACTGAACTAGAAGAGGAATTGATATTGATGAAAGAGCGCTCAGGGGATTATTCAGCCCACTATTTGCCCATAACAGCCTACGAAATGCGTGTGATGGAATTGCTAGAAAATGCTCCGGAAACCGAACAGCGCGAGTATGTGGATGTTGTGTTCGACTATCCTTATCAGGAGGACTCATTCTATATCCGTAATAAGGAGAAATACTTGGAAAACGAAAGAATTGTCGGTTCGCAGAATGTGTTTAAGGCGATTGCGGAGGCTGATGACACTATAACGCAAAGATTTGAAGTCCAAAATCATGACAGGCGGACAGGAAGTTCAAGTTTTTTCGAATATAGCAGGGGTATTATTATTCCCAAGAGCAGGGTGGAGGCCTATCAGCAATCCTACGAAATATATTTCTCCGGCGTGGGGACTTCATTGGATGAACTCGGATTTGGTCCGAATCCGAAATGGCTCGTAGAGACGAGGACATGGCTTGACAAGGCAGACAATATGCTGGAGTCGCCAAGCATCACTTATGAAGTCGCCATAGAAAGGGCTGAACAGGTATTAAGGGATTTAGGTATAGACCATCTTGGTTTTGAAGAGGCTGTGCCAGGGATTCAATTTCTGGATGGCAATTGCAGCGGGTATCGGCTTAACAATATGGGGCTGGACTGGGAAAATGCGGTGGGAGGATACAGTGTTTTTTTCAGCCGTCATATAGATGGGCTGTTTTACAGCAGCATCAGGGGCAGAACAGTGGAAGACGCCACGGCTTTGTGGCCGGAGAATCTTTCCGTCTTTGTCACCGATGAAGGGGTGCAGCAATTCAATTGGTATAATGTGTCAGAAACGGTAAGTGTGATAGCGGAAAACACACAGCTTTCGGATTTTGAAACAGTTTTCGCGAACTTCAAAAACCTTCTGGTGTACTCGTCATATCCAGGCGCAAAATACCGCTATGTTTTGACGGACGTAAGCCTTTGTGCAATGAACACGACTGCGCTCAACGCGCCGCTAAACGCATGGGCTGTGCCGACCTGGGTGTTTGCAATGGATTCGTACACGAACACTGACGCTGGAGAGGAGGTAAGGTCTGCGAATTTCAGAAGACATATTAGCGCCATCGACGGAAAGTATATTCCGTTATTTATGGGCGATGATCAGCCTTTTTCTACGATATGGTTTGGTTGATGCCATGAAGGGAGAATAAGTAGGAGGTGATGCGTATGATTTGAATATCGATGAGTGCAAACATATAGCCTTTTATATTAGCAATGTGTAACAAAAGAAAGGAATAAATAGAAATGAAAAAATTAAGAAAAAAAAGTATTGGCAATAAAGGGACGCTAGTGGCCTATAGTTCAAATTGCATATGCACTGCTTGTAACACTCAGCAATGTCTTGCGCCTCATGCCATATCTTTGCAAGCATACAGGCAACAAATGGCAGTAAACATCGGAGTAAGCAATCTGAACAGTTGATAATGTAGCAATAAGATGATACTCTACCTTGCACCTCCTGCTGCTCCGAAGGGGGTGCAAGAATAGAAGTGGGTGGGCACATGAAAACCGTTAAGATTTTTTTTGGCGATATTGGATTTTGCGTTAAAATAGCTTGGGGCACCTCAAAGCTATATACATTGGCACGGATATGTATTCAAGTGATAAGTTCTTTGCTTCCACTATCAGTAATCATAGTGACAAAACAAATATTAGACACGCTTATTTCAGGTAGCTCTGATGCGAAGCTGGTTTTGGCGTCTTTAATTTTCATTTATCTGTTTTTGCAATTATCTATCATAATATCCCAAAGAATTGGTAATTATCTCCAGCAAATGCACGACATTATGCTGGAAAATCATTTAAATAGGTTTATAAACAAAAAATCTGCCGCTATTGACATAAGCTATTATGATCGACCCTCATACTATGACAAACTAAAATTGATGCGGACTAATTCATCCGCAATTACTAAAAGCGTTTGGGACATAGTAAACTTGGTCAGCAGTACAGCTATATTTATAACAGCATTTATCGTGATGGTGGATTTTAGTATTTTGTGGTCGGCTATTATTGTTGTTTCATATGTACCTGTAGCATTTTGCGAGCAGTTGTATATAAAAAAAATATACAATTGGCAAGTAAAAAACATAGGAGAAGAAAGAAAACTGCAATACATCGCGGATATATTAGTGCAAAAGACCCACGCAAAAGAGATACGAGTATTCAGCATCGCGGCTCACTTGATAGGCTTGTATTCAAGCATATGGAGTGCATGGTTTGCTAAAAAGAAATCAATAATGAAAAAGTGGTCTATAATATCGATGCTTTTATCTTGCATTCCACAGGTGCTTACGGCGTTTGTACTAGTATTGCTTGGGCAGAGCATCATAGAAGGACAGAATAGTATAGGTGACTTCAGCTTATATTCGGGGATGATTGCACAGTTAATATCTAGCTTGTTTCTTGTAATATTCTCAATCGCTCAAATAAGCGATAACAAGCTAAAAATAAAAGATTATCGTGAATTTCAAGATTGGGAAAATACTGTTGAGGGTACAGGAGAAGTTGAGTTGCAATCGATAGAAACAATAGAATTCGACCAAGTTTCTTTTATGTATCCTGGCAACAAAAAGGATACGATTAGCGATTTTAATTTCAGCTTATCTTCAAAAGAAAAGATTGCACTAGTAGGTGTTAATGGTGCAGGCAAAAGCACTTTGGTAAAGCTTCTGTTGCGTTTCTATGATGCTACAAGAGGTCGTATTCTGATAAATGGGACTGACATAAGAGTTTTTACTCCCGAATCCATCAGGAAGTGTTATAGCGTGATGTTTCAAGACTATACAAATTATGCGTTTACAATACGAGATAATATCAAGATTTCGAACATTCAAAAGCCATATGAGGATTCGCACATAATGGAGATATGCAAGCTGAGCGGGGTCGAAAAGATTATTAATAGATGCGAAAAAGGGTTAGACACATATCTTTTCAGGTTGTTTGAAGAGAACGGAGAAGAATTGTCTGGCGGAGAAAACCAAAAAATTGCACTTGCAAGGACATTTTTTAGAGACGGGGATATCATAATAATGGATGAACCATCTTCCTCTCTCGACCCAGAATCGGAACACGAGCTTTTTGAAAAGATGGTTGAGCTCGGAAAGGGAAAAGGCATAATAATGATAACACATAAATTATCCAATGTGGCTATTGCGGATAGAATTGTGGTCATAGAGAACGGAAAAGTGCATGAAGATGGGTCTCATGAGGAGCTAATGAGGAAAGATGGTCGATATGCTGAATTGTATCGACTTCAGGCCGAAAATTATGTTGATGGAATCAGGACTATATCAAAGTGATGTCTGGAATAAGCATAGCTGTAATTGATGATGGTGTATCAAATAAAAAGATTAACGACTTGGCGTTTGATTTGATCGTGGATGCTTCTCTAAGTGTCAAATGTAGAAGAGCAAATAGAAGCGGAGATGATAGCCACGGTACAGTTTGTGCCCAGATAATCAGAAAATATGCTCCAGATTCGATTATCGGAAGTATCAAAATACTAAATTCAAAGACTAAAGCGGGCTATGTTGAGCGGTTAGAGGCTGCTCTGCTGTGGTGCGCAAAGAATAACGTTTCTATTGTCAATCTCAGCTTAGGGTCAACACAAAGTCAGGACTACAAACCATTGAAAAGCATCATTGACTTTGTGTATAGCAAAAGGGTCATTGTTGTGGCAGCCATAAATAATCAAAACACCGTCTCATATCCAGCATCCTTCCCGAACGTGATTGGGGTATGTGCAGATTTTGCAATCGGCGAAGGCATGCATTATGTCGTCGCTCCTGATGTTAGAGGGATTAATGTATATGCGAGTTCGTTTCATGGCAATCAATTCATATCAATCCAAGGGAATAGTTTTGCCGTGCCATTAGTTACTGCAAAAATATATGACATTTTGAAAAAAGCGAAAACCCCATGCATTAATAGCATTCTTGCCGCTTTGTCAAAGAATGCTAGTATTGATGTTGTGCCATCAAAATCCGGAGGTCGAGATGACATTGGGCAGCTTGAAATCCCAAGCATAGTGATTTGTCTTGCTAGGGAGGGAAATTTTCGCGTTGCTTGTGACGTAAACGAGCAGTTCATTGCAGATGGATACAATACGCTTTTTATCTCTACGACACGATTCGGCGCTTATGATAATGCTTATCACATCGTTCAAAAGCAGCTGGATGATAAATATATACTAAGTGAAAGCTGCAAATTTGAGACTGATATTATCCTCATTGTAATTGCAGAAAATCATCTGAATACCGGCGTGAAACTTAATTGCGACATATTGTTTTCTGAATTGCGATGCGGATTCGCAGACAGACTGTTTTTTGAAAAGCTATATTACTTTGATAGCAATGAAGAAGGAGTGGCTGACATTATTTATAATCTTTCGACAATGACACTGGAATAGCGTATGTGTCAGATTGAAGCCGAGTAAGACAAAGAATGAAAAAAATAAAAATCGGATTGCGATTTTCCTGCTTGACAAGCGGGTGTTTTGGGTGTAAAAGATAATTAGGTTTAACGTTAAATCAATCAGGAGGGCTGCCATGACGACATTTCAGTTTTTCGGGTTTTCCACATTCCTTATCACTACGGAGGACGGGACGACGATTTTGATCGACCCGTATATTGACGGCAATCCGGCGGCGCCGATGAAGGCTGCCGATCTTCCCAAGATAGACTTGATACTTGCGAGCCACGGGGCGTTCGACCATATGGAGGACACGGCAAAGATAGCCGCCCGCGACGGATCGCAGATCATCTGCGGCGGGGAGACGCTTGCGCTGCTGGTGGACCAGGGCGTGGACAAGAAGCTTATCCAGAACACGGTGTGGGGGCTGACAGTCGAGGCATGCGGCATCCGCGTACGGCCTGTGGTGAGCATGCACCGTTCATCTGTGCGGCTTTCAGACGGGACGGCGCTGGATGGCTTCGCGCTCGGCTTCATCATCTATCTGCCGGACGGCCCCAAGGTCTACAATGCAAGCGACACGGCGCTTTTCTCCGACATGAAGCTGATAGGGGAGCTGCATCAGCCGGAGGTGGGATTGATGAACGTGACGATCGAGAACCCGTTCGACTTCCTGCCGACCTTCCTTACGGGCGAGATGACGCCGTACGAAGCGGCGCTCGCATCGCAGTGGCTTGGGCTGAAATATGCGGTCGCCTGCCACTACAACGAGGCGGACTGCCCGGACGTGCGCGAGTTCGAATCGTTGCTGAACTCGATGAAGGACGTGAACGGCGGAGGCGGGCCTGTGCCTGTGATATTGAAGCCAGGCGAAACATTCGCTTGGCCTGTTGAATAGAAGGGAGAAAGACATGAGCGTTACCGGTTTTATCGGGCTAGGAATCATGGGCAAGCCCATGGCGAAAAACCTTGTCAAGGCGGGGTACGACTTGGTGGTCTACGATATCGTGAAGGATGCCGTCGACGAGGTCGCGGCGGCTGGCGCGCAGGCGGCATCAAGCGTCGCCGAGGTTGCGGCAAAGGCGGATGTCATCGTCACCATGCTGCCGAACTCGCCGCAGGTGGAAGATGTGGTGCTGGGCGCGGATGGGGTCCTCGCGAACGCGAAGCCCGGCACTGTGATAGTTGACATGAGCTCCATCTCGCCCATCATAGCGCGCGAAGTCGCGGCGGCCTGCGAGGCAAAGGGCGTGACGCTGATCGACGCGCCTGTGTCCGGCGGCGAGCCCAAGGCCATCGAGGGTACGCTTGCAATAATGGCGGGCGGCGACTCGGCGGTGTTTGAGCGTGTGAAGCCTATTCTTGAAAAGATGGGCAGCTCGGTCACGCTCGTCGGCGACGTCGGCAGCGGCAATGTCACCAAGCTCGCCAACCAAGTGATAGTGGCTCTGAATATCGCGGCCATGAGCGAGGCCATGGTGCTCGCGACAAAGGCGGGCGTCGATCCCGAAAAGGTATACCATGCTATTCGCGGAGGGCTTGCGGGCTCTACGGTGCTAGAACAAAAAATACAGAAGGTCCTTACCGGCAATTTTGACCCCGGCTTTCGCATTGAATTACATATCAAGGATCTGCAGAACGCGCTTGACGCCTCTCATGCGGTGAACGTGCCGTTGCCACTGACGGCTTCCGTGATGGAGCTTATGCAGATGAGCAAGGCGGCAGGGGACGCGGGCAACGACCATAGCGGGCTAATCAAGCAATATGAGCGGCTTTCAGGAGTGGAAGTACGCGCAGGCAAGGAGTGAAAGGGTATGAACGGAGAAAAGGCGATGCAAGTGATCCGCGAGGCTATCCCCTGCCTTACGGACAGGCTTGAAGCCCCAAAAGGGCTTCCGCTTGAAAAACAGGTGGATATGTTCCGCAAGATGTGTCTGGCGCGCGAGTTTGACACCAAGGTGCGGACTCTTTGGATGGAAGGGGCCATCTACGGATTGGCGCATTCGTATGTGGGGGCGGAAGCGATAGCTGTCGGCGCCTGCGCCGCGCTTGAGGACGGCGACCTTATCACCTCTACGCACCGCGGCCACGGGCACACGCTGGCAAAGGGCGCCGACATAAAGGCTATGATGGCCGAGCTTCACGGCAAGTACGAGGGGCTAAACCGCGGCAAGGGCGGCTCTATGCATATCGCGGACGTGGACATCGGCATGCTCGGCGCCACAGGGATCGTCGGTAGCGGCATGCCTATCGCGCTCGGCAGCGCGCTTTCGGCAAAGGTGCTGAACAACGGCAAGGTCACGGTATGCTTCCACGGCGACGGCGGCACAAACCAGGGAGTATGGCATGAGTCGATAAACATGGCGGCCGCTTGGGACCTGCCCGCCATCTTCTTGATCGAGAACAACCAATACGCAATAGCGACCGAGATCGGCTGGGTGGCGAAGGAAACCAATCTGTACAAGCGGGCGATAGGCTACGGCATAGAGGGCGTGCAGATCGACGGCTTCGATATCTTCAAGGTCTACAAGGCAGTCAAGGCCGCGGCCGCGAAGGCACGGTCGGGTGGGGGTCCCACGCTTATAGAGGCGCGGTTTGTGCGGCTGCTCGGCCACTTCGTTGCGGACGACCAATGGTATCGCGACATGGAGAAGGCGGAGCTTTTCTGGATGGTAGAGCCGATCGTGAGAATGAAGGACTATTTCATAAAGAACGGCCTGCTGAAAGCGGAAGAGGTCGACCAGATCCAAGCGGAGGCGATAGCAGAAATCGCGGATGCAATACATTATGCGCAGAACATGTGTTCGGAGCCGCCGGAGAGCATCCTTTACGATGACATCTACGCAAACGGCGAGATCATTGTTTAGGAAGGAGGGGCGATATGGCAATCATTACAGTAAGAGAGGCTCTGAACAGCGCATTCAAGGAAGAGATGCGCGATGACCCCACGGTGATCACGCTCGGGTGCGACATAGGCGTGCGCGGAGGTCCGTTCGGCATCACGCTTGACCTTATGAAATTGTACGGCAAGGATAGGGTCATTGACACGCCTATTTCCGAATCGTCATTTGTCGGGGCGGGAATCGGCGCGGCGGCTACAGGGCTGCGGCCTGTGGTCGAGGTGCTGTATTCGGACTGGATAACGCTCGGGATGGACCAGCTTGTGAATATGGCGGCGAAGATGCGGTATATGTTTGGCGGCAAGGTGAACCTGCCGCTCGTTGTCCGGGCCCCATTCGGGTCGGGCGGCGGCATAGCGGCACAGCATTCGCAGTCGTTCGAGGCGTGGTTCAACCATGTGCCGGGCTTCAAGATAGTCGCGCCTATCGAGCCTTACGATGTAAAGGGGATGCTGAAAGAAGCGATACGCGACGACAACCCCGTGATCTACTTTGAGCATAAGAGAAGCTATGCTGTCGAGGGCGAGGTGCCTGACGGGGCGGAGGGCGAGAGCTACACCGTGCCGTTCGGGAAGGCGGCCGTAAGGCGCGAGGGCACGGACGTGACGATAATCGCATATTCGATGATGGCTCTGCGCGCGAAGGAGGCCGCCGAGCAGCTTGCGTCCGAAGGCGTCTCGTGCGAGGTGATAGACCTTCGCTCGCTTCTGCCGCTCGACTATGAAACGGTGATGGAATCCATAGCCAAGACAAACCGCGTAGTGGTCTGCCAGGAGGCAAACCTACGAGGCGGGCTTGCGGGCGATATCGTAGCGGAGATCATAGACCGCGGGTTTGACCTGCTGGACGCCCCGCCTGTGCGCGTAGGGGCGCTGAACGTCCCGACGCCGTACAACAAGGGGCTTGAGGAGCTTTGCATCCCCGGCACTGAAAACATCAAGGCGGCCGTAAAGCGGGCGCTAAGCGACGAATAGCTTATTGGAAGCAGATAACGGAGGCAAGCGAACGATGGCTCGAACAATGGTTTTGCCGAAGATCGGCGTGAATTTGGAGAAGATAACCCTTTGCCGCTGGCTCGTCAAGGTGGGCGACAAGGTAGGCGAGGGGGATGCGATCCTGGAAGCGGAAACGGACAAGGCGACGCAGGAATTTTTTGCGACGGACAGCGGCTTTGTGGCAGCCCTGCTCGCAGGGGAAGGCGATACTGTGCTTGTGGGCGCGGACCTTATGGTGTTTGTGGACGAGGGCGAGGAGTATGTGGCCCCTGCGGTGCCTGCGGCGGACGTGGCAGAGCCTGCGCCCGTAGCGCCCGTAGCGCCCGTGGCGCCGGTGGCATCGGTCAAGGCACCCGATGCGGAGCCAGGTGCGTCCGTTCGTCCTCTCTCTGTAGGCGCACCTGCGACGTCCGGTCGCCCCCGCATCTCGCCTCTGGCACGAAAGCTGGCTAAGTCGCTGGGCATCGACCCATCGCAAGTGCCGCCGCGTGTCCCTGGCGGGCGCGTCACCGGCGCAGCCGTCCGCGATTATGCGGACGTGGCGGTGGCGACATCCGCCGCAGGCGGGCAGAAGGGCATCGCCCCTTCAGGCATCCGCAAGGTCATAGCGGAACGTATGTCCCAAAGCGCCAGCGAGAAGCCGACGGTGGCTCTTACTGTAAGCGTGGATGCCACGGCGCTTCTTCTGCTTCGTGGCGACTATAAGCAAGAGGGGCTTCCCCTTAGCGTGGACGCCGTGTTTGTGCGTACGGTCGCCGCCGCGCTCAGGCTTCATCCCATGCTGAACGCCGCCTTTGTCGGCGAAGGGGTGGTCATGAACGAGCGTGTCAACATAGGCGTCGCAACGGATGCGCCTGCAGGTCTTATTGTGCCGGTCGTAAAAAATGCGGACGAAAAATCGCTTTTCGAGATAGGCGAGGAACTGGCGGGGCTTTCGGAGCGGGCGATCAATGGCGAGTTCACGGCCGAGGACGTCAGCGGCAGCACTTTTACGATCACAAATCTGGGCATGTTCGGCATTGAGGAGTTTACCCCCATTATCAACCCTCCGGAGTGCGCGATTCTCGGAATTGGCGCGATTGTGCCGCAATTCTGCCCGGACGATGCAGGTCAACCCGTATTGAAAAAGCTTATGAAACTGACCCTTGTTTTCGACCATCGCATCGTGGACGGCGCGCCTGCGGCCAGATTCCTGAGGGACGTAAAACAATTTGTGGAACGCCCCGTGCTGATGCTTTGACGCGGGCAGCGATACGCTATAACGACGAGGTACGCGATTGTGGCCGGACAAACCCGGCAGTAAAGGAGGTCTAGGGATGAACGAGCGGGAGCGATTTTTGAACAATATGCGTTTCAAACCGGTGGACCGCGCGGTCAAGTGGGAGCCGATGGCTGTCTGGGACGCCACTTGGAAGCGTTGGGAAGGCGAAGGGCTGACCGATATGTACACCGAGCAGATAGGTGAGCATGGAGCGGCGGGGAATTTGAAGCTGTTCGACTATTTCGGCTGTGACAGGCAGGACGAGGTGGGGATATACTACGGGTTCAACCCAGGCTTTGAGTATGAGAAGCTGGGTGAGGACGACCGCGTGATAACCTTCCGCAACCACGAAGGCATCGTGATGCAGGAGTTCAAAGAGGGGCGCGAAACCTCGATGCCGCATTGGATCGACTTTCCCATCAAGAGCCGGCAGGATTTCTACGACAATCTTTGGCGTTGGGAATTGAACTTCGAAACCCGTTTTCCCGCGAATTGGGAGGCGAAGTGCAAGCTCTGGAAGCACCGCACCATCCCGCTTCGTATGTGGGCGGATCGCGAGGGCGGGTTTTTCGGCCCGCTCAGAAACCTTTTCGGGCTTGAGCGGCTGTCGTATCTGCTCTATGACGATATGCCGTTTATCGAGGAAGTTCTGGACGCGAAGGTCGCCTGCATGATTCGCATCATCGACAAAATCATGGAGTATACTGACTTTGACTATTTCGTGTTTTGGGAGGATATGAGCTATAAAAACGGGCCGCTTATGGCGCCGGATATGTTCAAGGAGCATCTTGTGCCGCGTTACCGCAAGGTCACGGACCATCTGCGGTCAAAAGGCGTCGACATCATCTTTGTGGACAGCGACGGGGATGTGCGGCTGCTTGTGCCGCTCTGGCTTGAGGCGGGCGTGAACGGCATCCTGCCGTTTGAGGCGCAGGCGGGCATGGACGTGAACTGGTTCCGCAAAGAATACGGACAGGATCTTTTGATGTTCGGCGGCTTCAACAAGAACGTCCTTTCGCTGGGTCCGGCGGAAATAGACGCCGAGCTCAAGAGGATCGCCCCGTGCGTGGAGAAGGGCGGCTATATCCCTTGGCCGGATCACAGCATACCTCCGAACGTAAGCTTCAGCAACTTCCTCCACTTCATGGACGGCCTTGAGGAATTGTGCGCAGGCAGGCTGTAGCGGAGGTATGGGGCAGATGATGGACTTTTCGGGCAAGACCGTAATCGTGACAGGCGGCACCAAAGGGATAGGAGCCGCTTGCGTGAGGCTTTTCCATGCCCGCGGCGCGAATGTCGTGGTCGTGTACAGGGGAGACGCTGACGCAGCGGAGGCATTGGTGGGGGAGCTTGGGGCGGTAGGCTGCCCTGACGGCGGTAGCGGCGGCCTCGGCGGTTGTGCCGTGCCTGTATGCGCCGATGTGTCCAACACGCAGGACATAGAGCGCTTGATGGCGCTTGTAGAGGAGCGTTTCGGCGGCCTTGACATACTTGTGAACAATGCTGGCATTATGCAGTCCACCGACATAGAGGACATGACCGAGGATGAATGGGACCATGTGCTTGCGGTAAACCTCAAAAGCGTGTTTTTTATGACGCAGAAGGCGTTGCCCATGCTCAAGGCGTGCGGCAGCGGAAAGGTCGTGAACGTCACTTCGCTTGCGGGGCGTAACGGGGGCTTTGTAAACGGCCTTGCGTACACAGCCTCAAAGGCAGGGATCGTCGGGCTTACAAAGGGCTTTGCCTCAAGGCTCGCTCCCTTTGGCATATGCGTCAACGCCGTCGCGCCTGGCACCACGGAAACAGGCATCCTTAAAGGCGTCAGCGACGAGAAGATGGCGGGGCTGCTAGAGAAAATTCCGGTGGGGCGGCTCGGAAAGCCGGAGGAAAGCGCGGCAGCGGTCGCTTTTCTATGCTCGGATGAGGCGGGCTTTGTCACGGGTGCCGTGCTTGATGTCAACGGAGGGATGTACTTCGCATAGGATGGCGAGCAGAATTACGCTAAAAACGCTGTCGGAGCGGCTTGGCATCTCGCAGATGGCCGTTTCGAAGGCCATAAACGGCAAGCCTGGCGTCAGCGAGGATACGCGCAGCCGCGTTCTTGCACTTGCGGAGGAGCTTAACTACCGTCCCAACAGGATAGCGCAAAGCTTGAGGCTGAGCGAAACCAAGACCCTTGGGCTAGTCATCGCTGACTCTACCATGTCGCTGTTCGCGCCCATTATCGACGGCGTGGAAAAGACTGCGGCGGAATATGGCTATCAGATCATTCTTGTTAACGCACGCTCAAATGCCGTAGAGGAGCAAAAGGCTGTGCGTACGCTCGTAGGCAAAAGAATCGATGGCATGCTGCTTGCCGCATCCATGCTTACGGACAGGAAGCACAAGAAATTCTTGGCGGAGGCTGCCGTTCCGTATTTGTACCTTGTGCGTCGGTGCAATTACAAGGACGGCGACTATGTTGTTAGCGACAATGTCGCAAGTTGCCGTGAGATGGTGGGGTATCTGCTCGACAAGGGCGCGCCTGTGCATTTCCTGAATCTTCCAGCGGAGCTTACGACGGCAGGCGACCGGCTATTGGGGTATAAACAAGCATTTGAGGATAAGGGGCGGCCTTGCGATGAAAGGCTTGTGTACAATATAAAACCCACAATTTCTGCGGGATACGAAAAGACAAAAAGGCTTCTTGATGGCGGCGAAAATCTGCACACCGTATTTTGTGGCTGCGACATGATTGCAGTCGGGGTGATGCAGGCATTGCGGGAGAGGGGGCTTTCAGTGCCTAAGGATGTTTGGGTCGCATCGCATGACGATATAGAGATGGCTCAGCACCTAGGCGTGCCGCTTACGACGATTCGTGCTCCGCTCTATGACATCGCCGCTTTAGGCACCCGCGAATTGATAGAGAAAATCCAATCGGGCTCGGGTAAGCGCATACGAATCGCGCTTCCGTCTTCGCCTGTGTTTCGGGACTCGGCATGAGCATGAACGCGAAAAAGAGCATGTTTCCTTCCCCCAGACTGCTCGTCGATCTATTCCTCTCCTTTGCGAAAATAAGCTTGTTCACGGTCGGCGGGGGCTATGCCATGGTTCCGCTCGTCGCTGATATGGCGACTGAAAAGAGGGGGTGGCTTACCGAGGAGGAAATGATGGACTGCCTGACGGTGGCGCAGTCGCTTCCAGGCGGCGTTATCGTCAATATGTCCACGTATATCGGGAAAAAGGTCGGCGGCGTTTTGGGGATGCTCGCAGCAGTTGTAGGGGTTGTCTTCCCTACGGCGACGCTTGCTGTCATCATAGGGGTGATGCTCGGCAATATAGGGGACAATGTGTATGCGATGGGCGCGGTGCAGGGGGCGAAGGCGGCAGCGGTGGGGCTTGTGCTTGCGGTCTTTATTAAGACTGGCAAGGCGTTTCTCAAGGGGCCGCTTCATTGGGTGATAGCGGTGGCGGTGGTGGCGGTCATCCTGTTTTGGCAGATTTCCGCCATATGGCTTATAGTTGCGGGCGGCACGGTCGGATGGATAGCGTACAAGGCGCGCAAGGCCAGAGCCGCTAAAACCGAACGGGTTCGGTAAGGTGTGATCATGGAAACGCTTTGGCTCTTGTTTACACTATTCTTTGGGATTGGATTCTTCACATTCGGTAGCGGCTACGCCATGCTACCTGTAATCTTCCAAACGGTCAGCAACCATGGGCTTTTGACCGATGCGGAGTTTGACCGCATGGTCGCTTTGTCGCAGGCTTTGCCAGGGCCGGTTTCAATAAACGCCGTTTCGTATGCAGGCTATGTCGTGGCGAGCGTGCCCGGCGCCATTGTCTCAGTGTTCGCCATCGTATGCCCGGCGTTCATCCTCGTTCTTCTGGTGATGAAGTTCCTCGATCGCTTCCGCGATAGCGAATCCGTAAACTCTGTGATAACGGGTATCCGTCCGATTACCATGGGGCTGATATGCACAGCGGCCGTGATGATATCCGAAAACACGCTATATTTAGGCAGCCTTGTTTCAGCCGAATGGGCCATACAAGGCCTCTCATATCTGAACCCTATACCATGCATTATTTTCCCTGTAGTTTTTGTGCTGACAATCAAGTCGAAAATCAACCCATTTTTTCTTATAATTTCAGCCGCGGTTTTTGGAGCGTTTTTCATACGGTGAAAACCAAATCCCATTGATATTCAGGGATTTTCAAGTAAGTACTTGCCCGGAAAATGTAGTATGAAAGTGCCGGAAAATGTAGTATGAAAGTGCCGGAAAATGTAGTATGAAAGTGCCGGAAAATGTAGTATGAAAGTGCCGGAAAATGTAGTATGAAAGTGCCGGAAAATGTAGTATGAAAGTGCCGGAAAATGTAGTATGAAAGTGCCGGAAAATGTAGTATGAAAGTGCCGGAAAATGTAGTATGAAAGTGCCGGAAAATGTAGTATGAAAGTGCCGGAAAATGTAGTATGAAAGTGCCGGAAAATGTAGTATGAAAGTGCCGGAAAATGTAGTATGATAGTCTCCGGAGGAAAACGATAATGCCAATGATGAAACCTGACAGATACGTTGCCCGTCTTGTAGACGACCAGATTGAAACGTTTTTGAGCATTTTTGGGGCTGTTCAGATCGAAGGTCCCAAGTATTGCGGAAAGACTTGGGCGGCGCGTGCGCACGCAAACAGCGAAGTACGGCTCGACAACAGAGAAAACCGTGAGCTTGCGGTCGCGGACCCAAATCTTGTTATCAAGGGCGAGTACCCCAGGCTGATAGACGAATGGCAGGAAGTCCCGTCCATCAGGGATGATGTCCGTAGCGCCATAGACATATCCGGCAATGAGCCGGGGCAGTTCTTGCTTACGGGCTCGTCCGTGCCTCCACGTGGTTCGTATGTCCACAGCGGTGCCGGGCGGATCGCCCGGATACATATGCGCCCTATGTCGCTTTATGAGATGGGGTTTTCTGACGGGCGCATTTCACTTGGGGCTTTGTTCAATGGCGAGCCGATAGAGTCTTTTTCCGTAGAGCCTGCGTTAGACGCCATTGCATCCAATATCTGCCATGGCGGGTGGCCGGCAGCGCATGGCAGGCCTATCAGCACTGCCAGAGCTATTGCGCAGCAGTATCTGGAATCCGTATTCGAGGACAGCGCGCCGCGCATGGGCAAGACCCCCGAAATGGCACGGAAGGCGTTTTCGTCGCTTGCCAGAAACAACGCCACGGCAGCGACGCTCGACACCCTCGCATCGGATATGGCCTTTGGGGAGCACGACGACTTTGCGGCAAAGCCTGCACGTACCACGGTGGAGTCCTATCTGGATTTTTTCCGCGACATATACTTGCTTGACGAATTGGCCGGATGGGATGCCCCCATAAGGTCGAAAAAGCGTTTACGCACAAAGCCGAAAAGATACGTGGTCGACCCGTCGCTCGCCGTTTCCATGCTAGGCATAAATGACGCGTCTTTGCTTAAAGACTTTCAGACATTCGGAATGATGTTTGAAAATATGTGTCTTCGCGATCTGCGCGTGTACGCTTCCGTCAGCAAGGAGCTTGAAGGCTCGACTCTAAGATACTACCTCGACGATTCCGGCCTTGAGGTGGACGTTATCATAGAATTGAGGGATGGCAGATGGGGCGGCATCGAGATCAAGCTGAGCGAGGACAAGGTGGCCGAGGGGGTCAAGAACCTTCTTTCGCTCAAAGACAGAGTCGCGGAGAACAAGGGCAAGCAGATTCAGCCCCCTGTTTTTCTTGCGGTGCTTGCCGGGCGGGTGTCTTTCGCTCGGACGACGCCAGAGGGCGTACACGTCATACCTGTGACCTCTCTAACGGCATAACGGCAACAAAAATCATCTAAACTTTTTCCTGCCAGCACCATTGTTTTCTGGTTGACAGGTCGGGGGGGGCGATGTAGTATGTATGCAGATGTGTGAATATGCATATGAGAGTATGCGTATGTATGCAGATGTATGGAGCGGATTACGAAATAGACAAGCAAGGGAGGTTGAGAAATGGCATTATTGCAGGTAAGGAATTTTCCAGATGATATTTACGATGAAATTTGCACTATGGCAAAGAAGGAGCGGAGGCCTATTTCGCAACAAGTGATACTTGTGATGGAAAAAGGGCTTGGGCGTACGGAAGACCCGAAGGAGCGTAGGCGGCGGGCGCTTGAACGCACTTGGGCAAGGCCTGTGCCGGAGAGCATGAAAGGCGTGGATTTTGTTGCGATGATAAGAGAGGACAGGGATAGATGATAGTGGTACTTGATGCAAGCGCGGCTACGGAAATCGTAGAGAGGACTTATATCGGCGCTGACTTTTATGGGACGATAATGAGGGCTGACAAGGTATTGGCCCCTGATTTGTATGTTGCGGAAGTGACTAATATAGCATGGAAACTAGGCCGGAAAGATGCTGACAATGTGGATGTGTTCTCGACAAATGCAAGCGATTGCATGAGCTATATTGATGAATACACAAGCTCGCACGACCTCTGGAAAGAGGCTTTGCGTCTAGCCCAAAAGCACGACCACCCCGCCTACGATATGTTGTACGCAGCGTTGGCGAAGTGCTACGATGCCACGCTTATCACGATGGATGCGAAGCTACGGGCGGTGTGCGCGAAAATCCCTGTGCAAGTGAAAGAGATCGCTTTTGTGAACTAGTAAATCGCCAATTGGGTCTCTTTGGCGAAGAAATCCACAGGCTTTCCTACTTGTAATGTGGCGGGAATTGTATTAAATTCTTTGTGTAGGGGAATTTGCAATATAAGCTATAGTTTATGTAATGGAAGGAGTTTGCACAATGGACAAAGACAACATGATTTTGCAGCCGATAAAGATCGGCAACAAGGTGGCGCCGAACCGCATCGCAATCAACGCGATGGAGTGTTGCGACGCGGACGCGGACGGCAACCCGTCCGAGCGTACGTATGAGCGTTACGAGAAGCTGTTTGAGGGGAGCCCCGGCCTTATCAACCTGGAGGCCATCACGGTGCAGTACGACTATATCAGCCGTGAGCACCAGCTTTCCATAATGCCGCACAATGCAAAGGCGCTTGAAAAGTTTGTGCAACACCTTAGGAAGATAAACCCGGACATCGTGTTCGTGATGCAGCTCACCCATTCAGGGGAGATAAGCGAGCCAAACTTCTCGAAGCGCTGCCGCGTGACGGAGCAGCCGCTTTACGGCTATGAGGATGCCGAGCTTATCGGCGCGGACGAGGTGGACAAGATCATCGACATGTTCGTGGAGTCGTCGAAGATAGCGCACGCTGTTGGCGCGGACGGCGTGGACCTCAAGTTCTGCCACGGCTACCTTGGCTCGCAGATATTGCGTCCGTTCAACAGCCACAACTGGAAGTATGGCGGGAGCTGGGAAAACCGCAGTCGTTTCGCCTTCGACATGACTGAGAAGGTCGTGAAGGCGGTGAACGACCCCAATTTCCTGGTCGGGTCGAAGGTTTCGATATTCGAGGGCTTCCCAGGCGGGCAGGGCACGGCGGGGCCGGACAGCTCACTTATGGACCTCACGGAGTCCATAGACTTGATAAAGGGGCTTGAGGAGCGCGGTTCGCAATACATCCTCCAGTCCGCCGGTTCGCCGTCGCATACGCTTGCGCTGTCGCAGACGGACAGGAACATACCAGACCACGGCTATTTCCACCATTATTTCCAGTGGGTCTGCAAGCAGAACCTGAAACCGGAGACCGTGGTAATCGGCTCGGACTACACCATATTCCGCGATGGACGCGGCACGAAGTTCCAGGCGGTCGCGCCTGAGAAGAACACCCTTTGGTTCTGGGGCGACAAGAACATAAGGGAAGGCGTTGTTGACATGGTATGCCTCGGTAGGCAGAGCTTCGCCGACCCATACCTGCCCAAGAAGCTTATGGAGGGGCGCGAGAATGAGATCAAGTGGTGCACGGCATGCGACCATTGCATAGAGTTCCTTATAAGGCAGGAGCCTGTCGGTTGCTCGACATGGAACCCCCCGTACACTAAGCGGATGCAGGAGATACGCGCTGAGAAGGGCGTGCTCAAAGAGAAGCACACTTGATGGACTGCAGGTGGGGCGGCATCGAAATCAAGCTTAGCGAGGACAAGGTGGCCGAGGGGGTTGACCACCCCCCTATTGGGAGGTTTATAGGGGCGGCAGCCTTGTAGACCCCCTTGCGTTTTTCCAGTAAGAACGCAGGCAGTAAGAAGCAAGGGCGAGGCAGGTAAGCACGGATAGGTACATTGTTAAGACCCATATCATGGGGGTGGAGCTGTCGCCGGTATGCGGATTTTGGCTGTGCATGCCATCGGAACCCGCAATCGTGCCGTCATTGTCGCTTGCCCCGCCTTCGCCGCCTCCGTTTCCTCTCGACCTTGCTGTTTTGTAAATTGTTACCACCTGGCTGTCTTGATCCATGACAAAGGCGTGGGGAGGGGAGCTCGTAGTGAAGGACAGCAGCATCTCCCCCTCGGTGGCCACGTTTTTGAGCGCTAGGGTGTATGCCGAGCCTGTCCCGGAGAGGCTGTCCGCCGTAGCCTCGCCCCCTAGGGACGCGATGATTATATCGGATGTCTGAAGGCCGGCGACAGGCCTGCTGAACCGGATCGCGATGGCGGTCGAGTCCGCTATCCCGCTTGCGCCGCCTGTCTGCGAGGCCGTGAAGCTGATGCCGTCCGAAGGCTGTATCCTGACGTACTTAAAAGCTGCTTCGTTTGAGAAGGCATCCGGCCGGCCTGTGCCGGCATGCGTGCCGTTGCCGCCAGGGTCGGCCGTTTCTGTGTTCGTCCAGTAAGTATAGTAAGGCATGTCTACCGAGACATCGCCGCTGACCGCCTGCGTATGGCCTTGCGCAGTGATTGTCGACGACCCGTCTGATTCCGCAACGTATACGCTTGAGGCCAGTATGCCGTAGCTGCCAGAGCTGCTTTCCTGCTCTGGGTCTATCGGCCCTCCAGATACGGCCAGCGTGCCGCCGCCCTGTATAGTGATGGGCGCAGGCACCGCCGCTTCGTAGCCGGACTTTATCCCGACCGAATCCGTCGGAGCGTTTTCGCTTGCGGCATTTGTGCCGCTCGCAAGCGATACAATGCGGTTGTTGCCGACCAGTGTCACTGTCGTGCCGGTCGGTGGCGAGTTTGCGATGACCAAGGCGGGGCCGCTTTCGTTCGTGAAGTTGAAATTTGTCAATGTAAGCGAGTAGTCCCACAAGCTGCCCGACACCGACCAGCCTGTGCCGTCAGCCAGCGTGGGGTTTGTGATCGGGTTGCCTGACCCGTCAGTATTGACGCGCATCTGCCCATTTGCGGCGTTGAAAATCAGCCCTGTCTGAGCCAGCATGGACAAGCCCTCCAATATGAACATCCCCGATGCCGTACCGTTGTCGTAGGCTATGCCGAAGCCCAAGGTCGCATGGTTGTACCACCATAGCGTTGGAAGCGCGCCTGGCGCATAGGAAGTCAAGTCGGTGCTGTTGTCAGGGGGATGTGCCGTGACGGCATACGAGGTCGTTCCTCTCGGTTCGTTCCACACGGCGATCTCTCCGCCTCCTGTGTCGGGAATGACAAGCGCAGCCGTCGAGACGACATGGTTCACGTTTTCCTCCGTCCCGTACGCAAATATGAACCCGTCGCTTAGGTGGACTGATGATGAAAGCCCTGTCGTCGTTATTGTGGAGTCGCCAGATGCAGGGATTTTGTAGGCGTAGATCTGTCCGCCGCCTATGTTGACGGCGGCATTCTCCCCTGTGGCATAGATGGCTGTGCCCTCTTTTGCCGATATTCTTGGATACAGAAAGGAATAGCCTGCAGGATCGTCGCCAGGCGCTATGGCGATCACAGCATTTTCGCCCGTGGCATGTATGGCATTGCCAGACCCTGCCGAGACGGCGGCGACGCCTCCGATTTCGATGGTCGCCGCTTCACCTGAAACATAGATGCCGTTGCCAGCGGCGGCGGATACAGCCCCTCCGCTGACAGCTATGGCGGCGGAGACGCCTGACGCGCTTATGGCGGAACCGGTCACTGAGGACACGATGCCGCCTACCACCGTGATCTGCGAGTTCATACCGGTGGTGGAGATAGCCGTGCCTGTGCCGGCAACTTGTATTGTGCCGCCATTGACCGTTATCCGTGAGTTTATGCCGATAGTGGATATCGCCGTACCCGTGCCGGTCGTCTGGATCTCCCCGCCCGCCACCGTTATCCGCGAGTCGGCCCCGGTTGCGACGACCGAAGAGCCTGTGCCTGTCGCCTGCACCGAGCCGCCATCTATCACAAGTGAGGACTCCCTGCCTGCGAGGCTGATGCCCCTGCCGTTGACTGTCGATATGGCGCCTCCGCTGACAACGACGTCGGCAGCCGTATGGACTGCGAAGCTGAGGGCATCCGTCCCGAGCGCCTGTATGACGCCCCCGCTGGTTGCTGACACGTTGGCAAAGCCGGGCACAGGGTTTCCGCCCATAAAGACGGTAGAGTACAGATTGCTTGTCGCAGCGTTCGACAGGACGCCGTGGTTGCTGACCATCACGGCGGAGTCCGTACCGACAGAATGCACGGCACTAGCGCTCATCGCCGCGACCGTGCCGCCGTCTATGTTGATCTGGGTGTTGTTTGGCACAGGGCTTGTCCCTGACCCGTCGCTTATGGCATGGCCGGCCGCATTTGAGACGACAGAGCCGCTTATGTTCAGCACGGTGCCTGCGACATCGCTGCCTATCTGTACGGCCGCGCTTGCGTTGCGGTGCAGGCTTGCGACCATGCCACCGTCGCTTACATTGACGGTGGCGTTGTCTGACGACACGAGGATGCCGTTTCCGCCGGTGCCGGCAGAGACGATCCCCGCTATTTCTACGCTTATGGCAGAGCTTGTCTGGACTATATGGATTGCGCCTCCTGTGCCTGTGTTCGATATTGAGCCGGAGGGTCCTACGGAAAACGTGGCTGTGCCGCTTGAGGAAAGGCTGATAATGGGGGCTCTTCTTGATGATCCCGTGTAGACCGCATTCCAGATTGCCGTGACGCCTGCGTCCAGGTTCAAGGCGATGGGGATCGCTGAAGCGGACGTGCCTGTGATGGTGACGGTGTCCATGTAATCTTCTGCGACGAGCCCGCACTTGAGCCCGTTGATGTATTCCGCTAGGTCTGCTGCTGAAGAAAGGGCGGCGATGCTAGGGGCTTTGCCTGATTCAGAGCCTGCATAAGGAAACGTGAGTTCTTCGAATTCGTCTCCGACTCCGTCAGATGGGGGCGCTTCGCCATCTGGATTGCCGACAGAGAGATCGTCGCCATGCCTGGACTCGTTTCTGGCTTCGTCCCCGCTTTCGTCATGTTCAGCATCCGCAGCGGTCACAGCCTCGCCAGCGTCGTCAGTCTCGGCATATGAGGCGGCGATAGGCGCAAGGGGAAACATCGAGAGCAGCAGCGCAAGAACCGAGACGGTCGCGAGAAGCCTTTTCATCAGCCGGGCTCTTATCCCACTGCGACCTTGACGGTAACGGTTCCCGCCACTGCATCCGACCCTGCAATGTATATGTTGAGCTTGATAGACGTGGTTTTGCTTTTGAGCGCGTTTGTGTGTAGCAGCCTGCTGTCGATATCGCTGTCCTTGAATCCGATGGCCCAGCTCCCGTCCTGCAATCTTCTTGCCGTGAAGGCCTCGGCGTGGTTTGCGGCCTTGGCCGTTTCCCTTGTAGGCCTTACCTCGATATGCGATATCTTCGCCGTGGCCGGAGTCCTCACTGAGACGTCTATGCGGCTCTCGCTGTACACGTCGTTCCTTTGAAGGGCCACAGACTTCGCGCTTTGGGTGAACCGAGCCTTTCCCTGCCTTGGGGTGATGTTTACGGTTCCGTTGCATCTGTTGCCCATGGCGTCCTCATATATGAGGATAAAGGTCTGCACTCCCCGCGGCTTTATGGGAAGGTCCTTCATCCTCAGTGTCACGACGCCGGACGCATTCGGCCCGGAGGCGACCTCAAACGCCGCGCCTATATCGCTGTCCTCGATCATCACATTGCCGCCTGCATAGTTAAAGCTCGTGAACCTAGGGGTTAGGGTGACGCTGCTGCCGGGGTTTATGACGTCAAGCTTGCCTCTGGCCCTGAACGCGATGCTTGCGGTGTTCCTGCCTGTGCCGTCTATGACCCTCACGTTGAGCAAAGCCCGCCTGCCTTTGTCAGTTGTGACAAGGACCTTGTATGCCCCTGCGGCGGCATAAGGCTCTATCGAGATGCGGATGGACTTGTCCGTGTGGTCTATAGACAGCGCCGATGCGCCTTCAGGCGTCTCCGCCGCTACGCTTGCGATCACGGCGTCGACCGGCTTTGTGACGGCTGTGACGGTGACGCTGTCGCCGTGCATATGCGTGGCGGAGCTGTTTACGAGCGTGACCGTGGACCGAGAGAGCTTGACGCTCTCGTTTCGTGGGGGCGCGTTTGCCGTCAGCCTGAGAAGGCGCGTACTTTCCGTGCCTGCGAAGCTGAATGTCAGCGGCACCCTTGCTTTCGCGCTTACGATGTCGTCCAAGCCAGGTCGGTACTGCAAATGGAAGCTGTCATGCCTAGGGGTCGGGTACGTCACTGTGAAATCGGGGTGGCCTGACGTTATGCCGGTGATGCGCGGGACGCCGGCTCCTGTCAGCCGCACCTCTGCGCTTTTGTACATCGTCACGGAGGCTGATGAGAGCCTTGCGACCGGGTTTGTCCGTCGCACAGACGCGTTCATAACCACATCGAACCATCTGTCGCCGAAGTCGCTCACCTTGACCCTGAAGGCTAAGCGTGTGGGTCTTTGCCCTGCGTCTTTCAGACGAAGGGCGCCGTCTATGAACTCCACCATGGGATTGTGGCGGTTCTCCCCGTTGAGTTCGATGCTTGTGACAGCCCCTATGTTGGTCGTGATGGAAATGGGGACGAGGTCGCCAGGGAAAAAGCTGTTGAACCTGACCGCCCTCGCTTTAAGCTTAGGCCATGTACGGGCGATGTCGATTCTCAGGTTTTGCGTCAGATGGGTTTCCGTGCCGCCTGCGCCTGTGACCGTCACCTCCAATGCGGACGTGAGCCGCTTTGCCTTCGTCTGGCTTATAAGCGCCTGGGTCGGGATAAACTCTACAAACTTATCGTCGATGGTTTTTAAGGTGAAATAGCCCGCAGGGTCATTTGTCAGCTTTACGGAGTCAACCGCCGCCAAGGCGTTTCCCGCGGCGCCGCGAGAGGTGTCCAGAGCCCCTATCGACAGGCCTGTCAAAGGCGCGTTCTGGGCGAGTATCAGTTGAATGGGCAGCCGTGCGTAATTTTCGCTTAATGCGTTCACCCTTATGGCGGTCTGCAGCAGCCTGACGCTGCTCACCGCCTGGTGTATGGGCAGCGCATCGTCCACCACGTCCACCCTGCATTCGGCGGCGATATACGAACCGTCAGGGAAGTCCCCAAACCATGCTTTTATGACGACGCTGCCCGGCCTTACAGCCGTGACGACGCCGTCCGCAGTCACCGTCGCCACGGGGTCGTCCACGTCGGCGTTCAGCGCCGCCAAGGAGACTTCCGCGGTGGCGTCAGGCCATGCCCTGGCGTCAAGGTCGCTATCCTCGCCGACATTCAGAACAAGATAGTTTTTGAGGATGATGCGCGAAGGGTCGCCCGGAACCAAGGATCGGTCGATCTTGTACGCCTCGGAGGACATTTGGGATATCTCGCCCGTCAGCATGTCCCGCATATAGAAGTCGACGTTGCCGTCGTGGGTCTCCACCGTATAGGCCAGGAAGCTTAGCCATGTGTCTGATGCAGGGTCGCCGACCAGGCCAAGGGAGTAGCCGGCTCTTGCGGTTATGACGAAATCGCGGTTGGTCCAGCCCTCGGGGTTGAGAGGCGTGGTGGTGTAATGTATGCCGTTCACAGGCGTGAAGCCGTCGACCACGACCGCAAGTACGGTTAGGTTGAACACCACCGTGTCTGTAGCCGAGCCCCTGGTGATGACCGCCGTAAGCGTTATATGGGCATCGGCGATGTCGTACATCCCGAAGGCGAAGACGGGCACTGTCACCCTGCCTGCGGGCGAGACGGCCTCATGGTCAGACGACCACGAGATAGAGGCGCCGTACTCGCTTATGAGCGGCAGCGAGAGGTCTGTCGCCACATCTGATTCCAAAAGGTTTGCGCCCCTTATCGCGTTCCATGTCAGTGCGGCCTTGGTCTCGGCCACGGCATCTTCGTTCGTAAGCGGCGGCATTGTGCTTGTCTGCATTGCGACGCTCATGTCCGACGCCGTATGGGTGGCGGTCGCCTTCACTCTTTGGTAGAAAAGGTATGAGGTGTTGGCCTGCAGGCCTGTGAAAACAGGGCTGTCTTGCCAAATGAAGCCGCCGTTTGAGTATTCGTAGCCGTCCGTGTGCGCCAGCGATATTCTGTAGGCGTCTGTTTCGGCCGGGGTCGGCGGCGCGGCTACATACGGGTTTATGGCTTTGCCCACCGGTGTCGTCCGCCCTGTCAGCACGCCGCTCTTTGTGGGGGAGGTCACATCGACCGTTATGACCTTGCCTATGTCTGATGCGACGATCTCATATGTGTCTGCTCCCGTGCCTGCCTGCACGCCGTCCACGCGCCATTGGTAGTCGTAGAAGTCGCTGTTGCCGCTGTTGATCCATACTTCCAGCGTGTCGCCGTATCTCGGAGCGGTGGGAGCTATGGTGGCCAGCCCTGTCAATTCGTCAGGGTCGGATTCGCTCCACGAGAACGCGAGCTCGGTGTCGACGCTTTGATAGAATGACGAGACGAAAAGGTACGCAGTGCCGCTGTATGTGTTGATGACATTGTCGCCGCCGTCCTTTCTCAGCGGGTGGATGTCCGCGCCTGCAGAGCCAGGCGGCGTCGCTGACCTCGGAACCGCAAGATAGTACAAGGCTCCTTCGCTTGCGTCCTCAAGGCTGATGGTCAGGATCGGCGTGGCGATGGTCCCCGCCCCCGCCCCGTCGAGCCTGAAAAGCATTTCGTGGGTGGGTCCCCTTGCCGGCACCGCTGCGCCGTAGCCGTTCAGAGTGGCTCTGTCCCCGCTTTGCAGCACGGGGGCGGGCGCATATGAGGAAAGGTTGTAGTTGAGGCCGGCCCCTGAATTGAAGGATGGGCTGCCCAAGGAAGGACGGACGGCCCAGAGGTTTGACCATGCCTGCGTGTTTTCGACGATCTTCGTGGTCTGCACAGAGCTTCCTCCCGTACGGACTAGGCCTCCGTCGGCAGCAAAGCTTTCCATGAACAATGCGTAAGCAAGGTGCAGCGTGTCATCGCCGACTCCGATGCCGGTGGCGGCCTGAAGGAGGCTCCCTACGGTCTTGTCGTGGCCGTCCGCCGATATCCTGTTCCTGTGGTATGCCCGCTCGGTGGCGTCGCTTGCCGTCGGATAGGACGTCATTATCGCGTCATAGATGCCGCTTGCGAACGCAGTGCCGTATGTCTTGTACATAAGCATAGCGAAGAACTTCGCCATGCTTATGCTTTTGGATGAGGCGAAGTTGAGGAAGTCGCTATAGCCTGACGAGCCGGGCGGGTAGATGTTCGCGGCCCCATGGAACATACGTTCGACAGGGACTATTTCCGCCCCTTCATGCACGAAATAAGTGCCGGCGAGCTCGCTCAGCATCTCGTTGAGCCAGGTGTACGTCCTGCCGCCTACGTCCGGGTCGTATATGCCGAAGTGGATGTAGAAAAGCATATGCTGGAACTCATGCGCAAGGGTGGAATAGATGGAAAGCCTTTCGCCTTCCGTGGCGTCGATCTTGAGGGCGTTGAACCCTTGGCCCTCTCCGATGTCGACATGGAGCATGTCAAGGCCGTTTGCGAAGCTGCGATTGTCCGGGCCGTTCCAGCCGTCAGGTTTGATGTCGGTCCCATCGTTGGAGTAGGTGAAGAAATCGGTCGCCCAAAAGAAGCCTGGCGTATAGCCGCCACCGCCGCCGCCGTCGCCGTGGATGTCGTAGAGCAGGAAATTGACCCTGCTGTCGCCGCCAAGGTCGCCTACCGCAGGCAGGTTGGCGGAGCCTGGATACGCCATCGTGCCTGCGTGAGGGGCAAAGCCTCCTGCGCTTGTCATCCGTGCGTAGATGGGGTCGAACATGGTCGCGATGTTCTGGGCGTATGCCGTGCTTATGTCAGGCAGGCGGCAGCTTGCGTCGTGCGCCGTGCCGGTCTTTTCGTGGTAGTCGTCATCGTCCAGCGCCCACACATTGACATGGGCGCTCCGCCCGAGCATATGGGCGGCGATGCATTTGTCCTGGGCTGAGCCTGCCCCTGTTCGGGTTCGGAACATCCTTGTGTCGCCGACCTCGAACGGGCCGGCATACGAGGGCTCTCTGTCTGCAAGGGCGCTGAGTCCTGAAGGCGGCTCCGGCTCCTCGTACTCCTGCTCCATATGCTCCAAGCGGCTTGCGTCTATCTCTATGGCTTCTAGGTCTGCAGTTTCTTCAGCATGGGCTTCAACGAAGGATGTGCGCACCTCGTCGAGGATATGCCCCTCGGCAGGTTCATGTCCGACGCTTTCCGCCGCTGCCTGCAACGGCACGGCCGTCGCCACCAAGACAAGCACCAGCGTACATGCAATTGCTTTGTGCAGAAACTTCTCTACCCTCATTGTATACGTTCACCTCAAATGTAATGATATCAAAAAACGCGTTTTTTTACAAAATCGTTACAGGGCGTGGTATACTGTGCCCGTGATTTGTTTGTGCTGGCCAGAGAGCGCATTGCAGAGAGAGGGGCGCCTTTTATGTACGGTATGAGAGCCGGAAAACGAGCAGGCTGGACAGCGATCTTCGTGGCGGCGGCGCTTGTGTTCGCGCTCTTTCCGGGCGCGGCGTACGGCGACACGGACCCGCCCGAGGAAATGTACGAGTCCTTCGAGGACATAACAGACCCCGACCCGGACGACCCTATCGTCTACGACGAGCCATACATAATAGAAGAATTGTCCACGCTTCGCGAAATGGATGTGAAGCAGTACATGATGAGCGACGGAACCATGGAGAAGGTCATATTCTCGGAGCCGGTCCACTATATGGACGAGGAAGGCGAATGGGCGGAGATCGACAACAGCCTTGAGCTCGCCCTGAACGAGTATGACACGAAGGACCACCCTGACCTTGCGACCGACACCGATGACGGCACGGTCACGGTCCCTGAGTTCGTGAACGCGGCGAACAGCTTTGAACTGCGAATAGCGCAGGAGGCTGACCAGAACAACATGGTCGCGCTTGAGGAGGACGGCCTTGCCATAAGCTTCAGCCCCATATACGACCCGCTCGACTATCTGGAGCAGTGGCAAAGCACGGGAAACAACAAATCGGCGACCACAGTGCCCAGCCTGAGCGCGGAAGCGGTCGAGATACCGCCAGGCGACCCGTCGGCGCCGACGCCCGATCTGCCTGACGACGAGCACGCATTCATCGAGATAGAGAGGCCCGAGACCGAAATCACGTTCAGCAACGAAAGGGCGGGCGTAGACTTTCAGTATGTCCCGACAAATTCGGGGATAAAGGAGAACATCATAGTGCGCGAAGGCGGCAAGAGCGTCTACAGGTACTCTTTCGCGCTTTCGCTCACAGGCCTTGAGGCGCGCCTGAACACGCATGGCGCGATAGAGATCGCCGACAGGTCCACAGGCGAGGTAAGGTATGTGCTGCCTGCGCCGTTCATGCATGACGAGGACGGTGCGTACAGCAGCGCGGTGAGCTTTGACCTGCGGCCTATACATAATCTGGCCAACCTGCAGGAAATGCTCATACCCGAAGCGATGCGTATGCTCGCCCTGGAGCCCATGTCCCTGTTTTCAGACTTCACGCCCGAGGAGATAGAGTGGATACTCGAGCCGGTGTCGGACGAGGCGGCTGCGGCCAAGGCCGACGCCGAGGCGGCGATAGCCGAGGCCCAGACGCCGCATCTGGCCAGAAGCTCCATGAACACGATGGCGTCCATGAGCCAGGCGGTAGCCTTCAGCGGCACGGCAGGCATATTCGGCGCCGGGCAGGCAGACGCGCCGGATCCCACAGACGAGCCAGACCCCGCAGATGAGCCGGGTCTCGAAAGCATGTCGGATGACGGAGGCGAATCCGACCCTGTAGGCTCTCCAGACGCCACGGACCCGAACCTCATAGAGGAGGACGACGTGCCGGACACCGCCCACGAGGACTATTACGAAGACCATGAGGCGGAGCCGACGCCGTGGGACGAGGAGGAGGAGGACGTAAACCTCAACCTGCCTGCGGACGATAGCCGCAGAAGGGAGGAGCGCGGCCGCGCGCTGAGGCGCAAGCTTCAGGAGCCAGGCGCGCCTACCCTTTACATCTTCAACGTGACAGCGGACGCCGGTTGGATAAACGATGCGGAGAGGGCCATGCCTGTGACCATAGACCCTGTGTTGAGCGTACGCAAGAAGAACACCCTGGGCAGCAGCTTCCAAACGCTTTGCACCCACTATGACAACGAGGACAAGGCCACGGTAATAAGCGACCACAGCGACGGCGTCATGCACGCAGGCGTGAAGAAGGAGACCATAACCGATGAATACGGCTTCAAGCAGAAGATAGACGTCTATTGCGAGACGGGGCTGGTGTTCGACGCTTTTCCGGAGCTCTCAGGCGCAGCGATAAGCAAGGCCACGCTGCGAGTCGCAAGCAAGCGGAAAGGCGTAACCAAGATGGTGGCCATCGTCGACGAGCGCGACGAATGGGGCAGCGATGATGAGAGGTCCGATTCGCAGGTGCTTGACTTCGCGACGGTGCCGGAGGCCGGCGGCATCGCCGCATTCAGCCTGACAAAGTTGCTTGCGCATGGCGCTCACGCAGGCTTGGGAGGCTGGCTCAGCTTCAAATTCGTTCCGTACAACACGGCCAAGAAGACTTTCACGGAGATGGCCGTCCCGTCGCGCACGGCGTTCCTTACGCTTACGTACAGGGCCGTGAGCGGGCTTGACGGGCGCTGGTCCACGCACAGCCAGAGCATCGGCCGCGCAGGCACGGGCTATGTGAACGACTATGCGGGCAACCTCACGTTCGTACACAGCGATTCGGCGACGCCGGGCGGTCGCATGCCGGCCTCCGTGGAGCATATCTACAACGGCAACGAAGTATGGTATGGGGCGATGAACCCGCTCACGTTCACCGGTGCGGGGAGGGGATGGAAGCTGAACTACCAGCAGACGCTCACGATACCCGTGGGCGAGGCTGACACGAACAAGTATCCGTATGTATGGGTGGACGGCGATGGGACGAAGCATTTCTTCAAGCGGCAGGATGTATCGTACTACGAGAACGGCGCCGAGCGGAAGGTGAAGGCCGACAACGGCGCAGCGGCGGACGAGGACGGGCTTGGGCTTTATGTGGTGCCTGTCAGGTCAAACGCCCCTAACGATATGGCCAAAAAATATCCGCTCAAGATCGTGGACAAAGGCGGCAACCTCCATATGTATTTCAACAGGGCAGGAAACCTGGGCTTGATAAGGGACGCAAACGGGCGGGAGGACGGCAAGGACCCCAACAAGGCCAAAAGGGAGATCAACGAGATAGAGATAGCATACGGTGAAGCGACGGGCGAAAAGCTGTACTACGAAGGCTCAAAGACCCTCAGCGCCGCCGACGACGTGACCTGGGCCAATGTGCCTTCGGATCACAAAAGGCTGAAGGACGAGCATTGGGACGAGCTGTTCTGGTGGATAAACGAGTATCGCAGGATATGCAACAACCCAAGCGAATACAGCGACTATGGCCGCGACTTTTTCACGGACGAGTTCATGTGGATGTACGACCTGGTGTTGCAGATAGAAAGGGATGACCCCTTCATTCGCAGGGACAGGACGATGCACGCCGCCCTGAACAGGGTAAAGACGAATCTGGCATGGCTGTGCAACAATCCGAACGCACCAAGGGTTGATCGGCTCGCAAGGCTTGACAGGGCAAGGGTCCCGTTCAACAGCCAGTCAAAGGTCAAAGCCTTCAACGCCAGCATCGATGAAATCGACGCTTTGATCAGGCAGCGCATAAAAAGCGTCACGGACGGCGCCGGCGTCAGCATAGACATCAGCTACAAGAACGGCAGGATAGACAGGATCAGCGACCCCGTACTGGGGGGCGACGTGATGTATGAGTATGACAAAGGCGGCAAAGGCGACCTTATGCGCATCAAGTACCCTGCGGAAGCCGGTGCGAAGCGCAGGGAATCGCTGTACACATACAACTCAGCAGGCTACCTTACGTCCGCCACCGACTGGACGGGCTATAGGGTCGAATACGACTATGAGGGCGGTAGCGTGTCTGGCGTAAGCGAGA
>Ga0099364_10001717_pt1 | contig 35850 bp, 19 predicted proteins | sample TergutTh196P3_FD_73070 | JGI IMG/M metagenome (GOLD analysis project Ga0099364, IMG submission 73070) | Microcerotermes parvus P3 segment gut microbial communities from Pointe-Noire, Republic of the Congo - Th196 P3 | ecosystem: Host-associated > Arthropoda: Insects > Digestive system > Gut ... | reverse complement strand
GGCGCGGTTGCGAGCAGAAAAAGTTCGCCGATGGTTTTTTATTCCCTTGCTGACGAGAAAATTTCTGAACTCCTCAAAACATTGGAGCGGCTATATGCACCGAAATAAAGAGAGTAGCATTTGTTGGCGCAGAGAGCGGGAGCACAAAGTTTTGGCGGAGCGCAAAACACAAAGGGGGAGTCATGAATAAGAAAATCCTCAGGGAAATTGTGCGAGTGCTGTGGCCTCCAGTTGCTGTGTTGTGTTTCCTCTTGGGTTTTAGCCTGGGCTATAAAGGTTGTTCGGAGACCCAACAGCGCTCCTATATGGAGGGCGCAGCTGGGCCGCCGCAATAAGACAAACTTAAGCTATTGAGGAATATGCGCAGGCATTTCCACCGGCTGCCCTAAAAGGCCCGGGAGTTGGCCTTCCACATATGTCCACGGGGTGGTGAGGAATGCCGCCGGGAAACCGTCTCTTCTTCGCAACAGTCCGGCGCTGATGTTGGCGCCGCCGAGGTTATTTAAGCCTATGTTGTTCCAACTGGTGCTGCTGCCTGCACTGTTTTGCATGCCGCCGAAGGCATGGTTGTTTGTCAAAGTGCCGTTGTTTGCTCCCGCCACACGTTCGGCACCGAGGGTGCTGCTCACGCTGGGGTTCAGCGCCAGGCTGTTTTCCACTGTGCCGACGTTATAGCCCACCAGGCCGCCGACCAGCTGGTTGCCAGTGACACTGCCCGTGGCATAGCTGTTGTGCACGGTGCCGGAGTTATAGCCCACCAGGCCGCCTTGATTGCTCCAATCACCGTTGACACTGCCCGTGGCATAGCAGTTTTGCACGGTGCCGTCGTAGTTATGGCCCACCAGGCCGCCGACATCCATGTTGCCAGTGACACTGCCCGTGGCATAGCTATTTTGCACTGTGCCGGAGTTAGTCCCCACCAGGCCGCCGACACTATAGCTGCTGCCGCTGACACTGCCCGTGGCATAGCAGTTTTGCACTGTGCCGTCATAGTTATAGCCCACCAGGCCGCCGACATTGCCGCTGCCGTTGACACTGCCCGTGGCATAGCTGTTTTGCACTGTGCCTCGGTTAGAGCCCACCAGGCCGCCGACAGACTGGCCGCTCCCGGTGACATTGCCCGTGGCATAGCTGTTTTGCACGGTGCCGCGGTAGTTAAAGCCCACCAGGCCGCCGGTATAGCTGTTTCCGGAAACACTGGCTTCTATTAGCCTAAGGTTCTCCAGGGTGGCACCTTCGCCTATATGCCCAAACAAACCTTGGAAGTCGCTGCCAGAAGCACGCATGCGAAGGCGGAGAAACTCATGGTTTTCACCATTCAAACTGCCCACAAATGGGGCCTCAGTTGTCCCAATCGCCGTCCAATTGCTTTCTGTGGGTTGCGCCGGCTCGGCAAGGTTAATGTTTTCTGTCAACCTATAGTGCCGCGTCAAGCCCGCCGCCGTGTTGGCATAGCGGTTAAAGGCCAAAATATTGGCTTGGTTCAGCGGAATGGCGCGGCTGGTCGCCTGCCCATCTATAATATTCATGCGGATGCTTCTGCTTTCAGCGTTATAGCCCGATATATTGGTCAGCCCCAGGTTGAAGGTTGCAAAACTTTCGGGGAAAGCCGTCTGCCCATCATATTCCACTGTTATATAAAAAGTTTGGCTTGTCTCCGTCGTTTCCTCGGGGTCAATTGCCACCTCAAAACTTAGCCCACTTATAAAGTCTATGCTGAGCCGCGCCCTGCTGGCGCCGTCTATGTTGTCAAAGCCTGAAACCACCACCCTGAAAGTGGCCGAATGCTCACCATAAGTGCCATCCCTTATGGGGGTGAGCGTTGCCGTGCTAGGGCTAATGGCCACATGCAGCCCCTCTTTTGAGGGTGGCCCCCACTGGGCATAAACCGTGAGGTCCTCCAAAACAGGTGTGAGGACAGTGAAGGGTGCTCCACTCCCATCGGCCTGCGTGTTCCACCCCAAAAATTTATAGCCCTCTCGTGTGGGTGCTTCGGGCAAAGCGTCTATGGTGGACATATGCGGCCCCACCGTTTTGCTTTGCGGGTTGGCCTCCGTGTCCCCACCATTTTTGTCAAAAATAACCGTATAAACCTCTTCCAAAGGGGTGCCCTCACCTTTATTCGGAGGAGGGCAGGCACTCAAGGCTGCGCTCAGCAATACACACGGCAATAAATAAAGCGTGCCAGGGGAAAAGCGTTTCAGGGGGAATCCCCTTTGGGGGCTTAAATTTTGAGTGGTTTTCATTCCTACATTCCTATTCTTCAGGGTTGTTTTGGCCTGTCTGCAATAGGGCGTTTGTTGCTGAGTGTTGTTTCAAAAAAAATTTTTTTTTTAGCTTTGGGTCGAAAGAGCACGCTTTTCGCTCCCCAAAAATGTAGCCTTTTGTTGACATGATGTCAGCAAATATTGACATTTTGTCGTTCAAAACATGACACAATGTCAGGTTTTGTTGACATTTGAGTGCATGGGTTTGCGACCTCAGCACGCCTGAAGGCCAAAAAAGCCTTGGACGAAAAGCTGTTTTCCACCGCCTGCGTGCAAAGGGTGGTGAGCGCAGCAACCCTTCTTGAAGGGCTGGGTTTTCTGAATACAACCCACGCGGAGAAAAAAGCCACGCTGCCCTCTGCACAACCTCGTTGAAATTTTGTGTTGTGCACAAAAAATACCCCGCAGAGCTCCAGGAAGACGCTGTATTTCTCCAGGCTGCAAACACCTTCATGGGCTCAACTATACTTACAACTTGATGATTTATTTGAGAATTTTCCAAAATGTCTCTTGCCAAAATATTTCTATTTGAAAAATCAGAAAGCCATACTCGTTTTTTTTCAGAGAAAGGAAATTTAGCTGTGCGAAAGTCCGTGTTCATTTTTTCTGTTGTTGCCGCCACACTCTTTGCCTGCAATGACGATGAGCCCATTGTTGAAGAGGCGGCATTGGCGCCGTTTAAAACCTCAACCATTGAGTCCTTCGTCCAGGCAGGCGCCCAAATTTCGGATGAGTTGGTAGCCTTGGGCCGCATGCTTTTTTATGAGGAGCGCCTCTCAAAGGCGCATGACATCAGCTGCAACACTTGCCATAATTTGGCCACCTTTGGTGTTGACAATGAAGCTTTCAGCGCTGGGCACCGCGGCCAACTCGGAGGGCGCAACTCCCCCACCGTCTATAATGCCTCTATGCAATTTGTTCAGTTTTGGGATGGGCGCGCCAAAACCGTCGAAGAGCAGGCCCTGGGGCCAATAACAAACCCTGTGGAAATGGCCATGCCCGAAGACGGCAACCGCGTTGTTGCCACACTGGAGTCCATGCCTGCCTATGTGGAAGCCTTCACAAGGCTATTCCCTGGCGAGGCCCAGCCTGTTTCCATGGAAAACATCGGCAAAGCCATTGGCGCCTTTGAGCGCCGCCTCATAACACCCACGCGCTTCCACGCATTCCTCGCGGGCGACGAAAAGGCGTTGACGCAAGCGGAGCAACGCGGCCTCAAAACCTTCTTGGAGGCAGGTTGTGCAAGCTGCCATAGAGGCCCCGGTGTCGGCGGCACTCAATATAGGAAGCTGGGGGAAATGGAGGCTTGGCCGGGGATTGAAGACAAAGGCCGAAGAGATGTGACAACAGTGCCCGAGGACGAGCATTTTTTCAAAGTCCCCACTTTGCTGAACGTTGCCAAAACAGCACCCTATGGCCACAACGGCCAGACAGCCACTCTGGAAGAGGCGGTGCGGAATATGGCCAAATACCAACTCGCAAAGACGCTGAGCGAAGCGGATATACAGTCCATTCTCAGCTTTCTGAATGCGCTTACGGGAGAAATTCCAACGGACTTCATCCAAAAACCAACACTCCCCCAAAGCACAGCCACAACTCCAGAGCCGGACGCAAGCTGATCAGCCCCGCCTCTTGAAGAGAAAAACAAAAGCAAAGCCAAAAGCAGAGCCATGCGCTCTGCTTTTTTTATGGCTTAAGCCTAGACCGTTTTTACTTAAAACTGATTTGATTCTCCAGACCGGTTTCAATTTGACATGAGGTCGAGGCGGACGAGGCTTTTGTGAGGGGAGTGCACTTAAGTGCATGACCCGAACAAAAACGAGTCCAACGAAGAGATCATGTCAAAGTGGAAGCGGTCTAGTTCGGCCAAAAAACAACGGCGCGTGCGCTGTCTGAAGACCATAGCAACGCGCCGCTCCTCAAGTCATAGACGCGAGGCCGTTTCCCTACGCCTGCGGTCCCCACCAAAAGCCATGGGCCTTGAATGTGTATGGCGACAAACTCTTTCTCCGTAAAACCCAACCCGGGAAGCGGCAATATTTCCCCTCCCTTCTGCTGATAGAGAAGAAGGCCGGTTATAATGCTGAATTCCCCGGAGGTCATCCAAGCAAACAACTCACCATAAGGCGTGGACTGCTTGTTCCAGTTGTCTCGCTCGTCGTTGCTCTTCGGTGTCCACGCCACAAGCGGCCCCACCTCCTTCACCTCCTGCCCTTCGGGGAGAGAGTGGACCACCAGCATACGGTTGGCCTGTGGACCCAGTCGGGAATAAACGTCCAATTCCTTCACGTCAAGGCCATAATCCCACCCCGTGGTTGTAAACTTGGACTCTGTCCGCTGCCACCGGCCCTCTTTCAACAGCCAGGCATGTGCCACGGCATACATGCCTCCTGCGGGAGACTCTTCGGGATGGGGAAGCTCAATGGATATTTTCTCGTCGCCCCCGCTCAGTTGAAAGCTCTTCTCCTGCTTCTGCATCGCCTGGGACATTGCCTCCTCAAGCTCTCGAGAAGCTTCCAACGACAATACCACGATGCCCTCAGGGCCAAGTCCAAACACCTCTACCTCACCGCGAAGCTGTCGGGTAGACGGAAGCAGCGTCAGCTTTCCACTCGCCATCTCCACTTCAAAGGCCTGCAAGGGGCTGATGTTGGCTCCCGGCGGTGCGCTCCTGGCGGCACGCTGTGGATGAAAGGAGACAAGTGCGCGCTTTAAATCCGCGCTCCACGCCACATCCACCCCAGCGCATGAGGTCGAAAATTGAGCGATGCTTGTCAGCTCCCCTTCCGGCAGACGGAGGCGGCTCCACGTGCAGCCCGCTTCATGCTCGTCCAACACAGACAAGTCCACAAACATGTCCGTCGCTGGCATGCTGGCCTCTTCTTGTTGCGCGGTGGCCTCTTTAAGGGGCGCAAGGACAGGGGCTTTTTTCGTTTGAGCACAGGCAACACAAAACAGGGCCAAAAGGAAAAGCGCTAAAAAATTCCTCATATATGCTTGGGTTATACCCTTGAGGTGCCGCTTCTTTGTGCTTTTGGTTTTTTCAGGGGGAACGGGTGACGCTCTCATGGCTATATTATACCTCTGAGGGGCTTGGGGGGGGGGAATGAAACACATTTATATAACGCTATAAAGCAGCTCAGCATAAGAGGGCAGAGGCCAATGTTTTTTGGCAATAAGGCTTTCCAGCTCATCCGCGGCAAGCCGCAATTCCGACATGCAGCCAAGCACCTTGCTGCCCAATAAAGCCGCTTGCGCTTCCATGTTTTGCTCCCTCTTGGCTTCTTCAACCGCATGCTCGAGGGCATTTAATTTTTCTAACAGCCTTGCGGACACACTGGCAATTTGCCCAAGCAAAAAACTTTCGAGAGAGCTGTCATAACTGCCGCAGGCTTTTTTAGACTCCAAAAGGGAGGCAAGCTCATGTTGGTAGGCAATAGACGCAGGTATTATTTCTCCCTTGGTTATATAGAGCATGGTTAAAGCTTCAATGCACAGCGTTTTAGAATAACATTCCGTGAGAATTTCATAACGCGAATGAATTTCTGTCTTTGAAAAGACGCAATGCCTGGCAAACACGCTTATGCTTTTTTCAGAAATAAATGCCGGAAGCGCGTCCACCGTTGTTTTTAAATTGGATAAACCCCGAGCCGCCGCTTCCTTCACCCAGTCCACACTATAATTATTGCCATTGAAAACAATGCGCTTGTGCGCTCTAAAAGTTTCTTGGATCAGCCTGGCGAGTGAGGCGTTAAAGTCCTTTGTGTTTTCAAGCAGATCAGCAAACTGCGACAGCGTTTCGGCCACAGCTGTGTTCAGAACAATGTTTGGACCTGCAATGGAAACCGATGAGCCTGTCATTCGGAATTCAAATTTATTGCCCGTAAAAGCAAAGGGCGAGGTGCGGTTTCTGTCCGTCGCATCTTTGGGGAAATGCGGCAATGCCGTCACCCCTATTTCCATCGGATATTTTTCCTTGTTGTGGTATGCCGAGCCTGACTCTATGGACTCCAAAACCTGCGTCAACTCGTCGCCCAAAAAAATGGACACAATGGCGGGCGGCGCCTCATTCGCCCCCAGGCGATGATCGTTCCCCGCATTTTCAACCGAAACGCGAAGCAACTCCTGATAATCATCCACAGCCTTCACCACAGCAACCAAAAACAGCAAAAACTGTGCATTTTCGTGAGGTGTATCTCCAGGCTCCAAAAGGTTTGCCCCTGTATCCGTAGAAAGGGACCAGTTGTTGTGCTTGCCGCTGCCGTTTAAGCCCGCAAAAGGTTTTTCATGCAATAGACAAACAAGGCCGTGCTTATAGGCAACACTCTTCATCATTTCCATCGTCAGCTGGTTATGATCTGTGGCAATGTTTGCAGTAGCAAAAATCAACGCCAACTCATGCTGTGCGGGAGCCACCTCGTTATGTTTGGTTTTTGCCATTATCCCCAGTTTCCAAAGCTCCTCTTCCAATTCCTTCATGAAGGCCGAAACACGCGGGGACAAACTCCCAAAATAATGGTCATCCAACTCCTGCCCTTTAGGCGGGCGCGCGCCGAACAATGTCCTGCCCGTAAAAACCAGATCCGCACGCTTTAAATAAGCATTTTTGTCTATGAGAAAATATTCCTGCTCAGGGCCTACGGTGGGAAAAACCCGGCGCACCGAGGTGTTGCCAAACAGCTTTAAAACGCGCCGCGCCTGTTTGTCGATGGCGTCCATGGAACGCAAGAGCGGTGTTTTTTTATCCAGCGCCTCACCACCATAGGAGCAAAATGCGGTAGGAATGCACAGTGTGCCATCCTTAATAAACGCATAGCTGGTAATGTCCCAAACCGTATAACCCCTCGCTTCAAATGTCGCGCGCAAACCACCCGACGGAAAGCTGGAGGCGTCGGGCTCGCCGCGTACAAGCTCCTTGCCCGAAAACTCCATAATAACCTTCCCGTCATCCACCGGGGAAATAAAGCTGTCATGCTTTTCCGCAGTAAAGCCCGTCATCGGCTGAAACCAGTGCGAAAAATGCGTCGCACCCTTTTCCAGCGCCCACTCCTTCATGTCATTCGCCACAACATTCGCAAGCTCCATCTCCAGGTGCGTGCCCTCTTTCATTGTTTTTTTGAGCGCCTGATAAATGTCTTTAGGCAGACGTGAGCGCATCGTTTCGTCGTTGAACACCATGCTTGCAAACAGCTCGGGAATGTTTTTCATGTTTTTAGAGCAGCCAAATGCCCTTCTCCAGAGCCCTCTGCTCTATATAAATGGAATACAGCTTGTCCATATGGAATGCAGATTGTCCATTTTCACCGCACCCCCCCCCAGGGGAACCCCCTGCTGCTTTCAAATACAAACATTGCATTCACAGCTCAGCAATATTTGAATATAACTCCTTTGCGCTGCGGGAGCTTGGGGGGACTGTATGCTTTGCTGGCCACGAGGCTTGTTTTGAGCTTCAGTCCCCTCCCCTCCCCTAACTACCTTGTTTGGGGGGTAAAATCTACACGCCGTATTTCTCTCATTTGATCCCCCTCAAGCTTTCCTTCTATTAACTCATAACCCATTAACGCAAAAATACGCGTCCCCAGAAAAAGTGGACGGGAATTGCCATACCAATCCACACAGGAAGCCTTGCAGTTGTCATTTCCATGGGACGGCACCTTGGCGTCAAGCCTGCCCAACTCACCTAACTTCAGTTGATGGTTGCGAAGATAGACTATACCCTGGGAAGCTTCCCAAAGCTGCTGCCAGCCAGATGCACCCCCACCACGAAAAGGAAGCCCAAGAATGCCATTCTTGTCGTCGCTTGCTCTATAAAAGAAACCGTGGCTGCGTGTTTCACCCTGAGAGGCCGCTTCCAAAACAAATTCACTCAGCAATTCCGCTTGAATGCCCGACTCTGGCCCTTCCAAGGAAGCGGATATTGCCGAAAAATGCAGGTTTCCATCCTTGCTGCCCACCAACAAAGGATAGCGGCCCAGGGCTTCTATACGGTCCACCGAATGCTTTATAGGCAAAAGGACGGGGGCAACATGTGGGTGCTGCCAATTCAATATATATGAGGACTGCTCTGCTTCATTCCCGTGCGGGCGCCAGGTTTCGCCTGCGCCATAGAGGAGATAGTCGCCCACATAACGGTTTTGAATGCTCCACCCGCCTTCTGGCTCCGGCAAGGGATAATAGTTTTGGAGTGGGGCTGCCGAAGTGCCGTTCCCCAACTGCTCTGTGTGAATGCGCAACAAGGCCAGGTTTTTGCTGCCCACCTCGGAAGACCACATGGAAGCACTTTTCCCTTCGGCGCGAAGCAAAACATTCAAATGGCCGTCGCTTTCCAGAAAGGAGAACTGATCAATGGGGCTGCCCATGGTTTTGAGGGAAGTGGGGGCTTGGCTCTCATCCAAGGGGAAACGAAACAGGGCAGAATGTACGGGCGAATAGGAAGCGTCTTCAGAAAAATGTGCAAACGAATAGTGGACTGTCCAGATATAGACCGCCTCCTGCGAGACATAAAACTCGCGCCCGGGCGGAGCGAGAATGCCTCTGGCCGTGCATTCCATGGGCTTGGCAGCCAACTCGCATGTGTGCACGGTGTGCAAAGCAATGCCCGCGTTGGGCTCAAGCCCATCATCCCCGCGATAGATTTTTGTCGCAGGCGCCAGGTGAATAAACTCAGCAGGTTGGTTTTCCTGCCAACGCCGCATGGCGGGAAAATTGTCCAGCGGGTCGCCATAAAAATCCAAATATAATGGCGTATAAAAAATCAACTTGCTGCCCACCAGGCGGCTGGCATAGTTGCGCGAAGAATAATAGTCGTTCGAGCGGAGAATATAGGTGGATTCATAGGAAAGCACCCCACCCTCGTCAATGTGGAACAAAACCACCTCCGTCCCCTGCTTCTGGTAGCTATATCCAATGACAACAACAGTGTTGTCTGAAATCAGCATTTCGTCATACCAGGCATGCCCGCTGCTTCCCGGCGCAAAAGCATCCACAACAGAAACCGGCTTCAAACTGTCATTTTGGGTGTCCACACTAAAAAGACGGCCACGGCGCAGAATAACCAGATGCTCACCATGCAGTTTAACTATCCCCCCTTCATCGACGCCTTCCGTTTGTGTGTTTGTCACAGAGTCGGCTTCAACAGGGGAAAAAGCCACCTCCCATTCACTGGACGAGCTGGTGGCGTCAGCACCCTTCTGGTATTCGTTTTCAAACGCTTTTTTCTTCTTTTGCAACCATTGTTTTAACTCTTTCTCGGATGAAAAGGCTTTTAAGGTGCCTTCTCCATTCGACCGCTCCACAGGGCACGCAAAAGAGAAAAAAATGCCAACCGCCAATGAGGCGGTTAACAAAAAACCTGAATAACGCATATACTTCTTCTCCGTCAGGACAACAGCACCGGTCCGCCGCATTTAAACGGCTATAAAAAATTAAACCCAAAAGCCGTTTTGAGGTTAGTCGTTTTGAGGTTAGTCGTTTTGAGTTTAGTCGTTTTGAGCTTAAACCGGGCCCACCCCAGCTTGTCCACTGGATACCACACTATACGCCCAGGCTGTTAACAAAAGTAGACCAAGGGGTAGATTTTTAAATAAAATTCAACACCTATCTATAGGCTTCGGGTTGGGCTTTCCAAAGTATATGCATGAGGTATGACAAGGTGGTTGTTTCTGGCAAACCACCCCTCTGTGCTGTTGGCTGGGGGCTTTGTTTGCCTATTCTCCTTGCTGTCTTCTTGTGTGGGCTTCGCTGCTAAGGGTGCAAAATGAGCGCAAAGTTGTTCCAAAATAAGGTGGGCTTGGGCTTGCAAAAGGGTTTTGGCCGGCGTGGAGCGTGGGGAGCGTTGGGGTTGAGCTTGTGGCTTGCAAGTTGTGCTACACACAATACTCCTGCTACACACAATACTCCTGCTACACACAATACTCCTGCTACACACAACGCCCCTGCCACACACGAGGCCCTTGGGCTCAACAATACCCCTGCCCCAAGCCAGGAGTTGCCCAGCCTCTCCCAGCTTCCGGATACGCTGGAAAACCAGCCCCCTTTCACCTGTGTTTTTGAGAGAGAGCAAATTTCTCCGGGTGAGGCAGATGCCGACAAACTCTTTAAGCATGCCCATTGGCTCCACAAGAAAAACCCGTCCAAGGAAGACAAAGCCACCATTGAGCGACTTTATAGAATTGCCGCCGCGTGGGGACATGACAGGGCGGCCCATTCCCTGGCTCTCCTGCTGATTTCTGACGACTCTGAGGCCGGCGATCGCACCACCAAGCCTCTGGAGGTTGCCAAGGAGCTCATCAGCCGCGGCATTCCTCACGGTTATTATTTGAGGGCTCTTTTGTGGCTCAAGGGTATAAGCGAGGAGGGAGACACCCATGGCTATTGGCAATACCTGCGCAGGGCGGCTGACTTGGGCAACCCGGTGGCGCAGGCGGATTTGGGGTTTAACTTATATGGGCGCTTCAACTCGCTTGAGTTAAGCGAGCAAATGTTGCTCTGCGCGGCAGAGCAGGGTCACCCTTTGATGACATCGCTCATGGCAGACTGGCTAAGGCGCAACAGGAAATACGAAGAAGCAATACAACATTTGCAAAGGGTTGTTAAAACGGGGGGGAACACAACGGGGCATTTTGACTGGGCAGCATATGCCGCTTCAGCGGCATATAAGCTATACAGAGCTTTTTCAGGGGTTGCTGCTGAGCCGGATGATGAGGACTTTCTGGGTGACGAGGATTTTTGGGGTTTGGCCGAGGATGAAGAGCGTGCAAGACGCTATCTCAAACTCTCAGAGCTCTTCTTTAACAAGGAGCATACCCCCCCTACAGCGGATGAAATTGACACCATCCTCCCCCTGCCTCCCGCCCCACTCCCTGCATGGGATGGGAAAGCAACCCCATGGAGCTCCCCCTTGCCCAGCGAAGAACGCATTGAAGAAATGGCGCTTGCCAAGGGGCTTAACCCCAAAACCGGCTGGCCAAAGGGCCTAGAGGCCTCAACGGAGAAGCTGCCCAGCGGAACACAGTCCCATGCCCCAAGTGACGAGGCGCCCAAGCCCATAGAAGAGCAACGGACTTTCACCTGTACCTTTGAGAAAGAGCGCATTCCAAAGCGCAATGCAGAGGCAGACAAACTCTTTGAGCATGCCCATGGGCTGCACAAGCAAAACCGACACAAGGGCGACGAAAAGGCTTATTTAGAAATTGAACGACTCTATCGCATTGCCGCCGCTTGGGGGCATGACAAGGCCGCCGTCTTCCTGGTAGAGATGATGATGGAGGGCCACACAGCCTATACCCGCACCAAGCCCGTTGAAATTGCCGAGGAGCTTATGCGGCGCGGTATACCCAGCGGCCATTATTTGATGGGGCGCCTGCTTGAGAAAGGCCATGGCATTCCGAAGAACACCATAACTGCACAAGGGCATTTCTGGGATGCTGCCCACTTGGGCAACCCGGAGGCGCAATATGTCCTGGGAAACAGCTTCTTTGAAGACATGGGTATGCAGATGCTTCGCTGCGCGGCAGAGCAAGGGCATGCTGACGCGACATATAAGGTGGCGGAGCGTTTGCAGGCTCAAAAGAAATATGGTGAAGCCGTCGAATATTATCAGCTTGCCGTCAAACGGGGCTCCAGGAGCGCAGCAAGCACGCTCGAAAGCGGATTTCGTTTCCCTTATCCTGGCTCTGCAAGTTATTTGGGCTTGGCCGGAAATGAAAAACGCGCCATGCGCTATAAACACATTTCTGAACTCCTTTATTATAACGAAACCAACGTCGACGACATTGAGCAGATTGTGCCGCTGCCCCCGGCCAAACTTCCCGCGTGGGATGGCAAGCTGAAGCGCAAAGAAGCTCCGGCACTCCCCAGCGAAAAGCAGGTGGCCAAAATGGCTCAAGCCAAAAAACTCTATCCAGAAAACGGTTGGCCCTTGGTGAAAAACATTGCCAACATTCCCCTAGAGGAGTTGCCCGGCACGCTCAAAGGACAACTGCCGTTTAGCTGTGTACATGAGAAAACCCGCCTCCCAAAACGCAATGCGGATGCGGATATACTTTTTAGGCATGCGAATTGGCTGCAGCACCACCGAAACCGCTCGGAAGACGCTGTGAGTGCCGAGCAACTCTATCGCATTGCCGCCGCATGGGGACACGAGAAGGCAGCCAACAACCTCGTGGTGATGATGATGGATAAGCTGTCTCATAACAAAGGGGTGGACGGGAGGAGCCTGCCCCTGGGCCTGGCCGAAAGCCTCATCCACCGCGGTATTCCCCTGGGTTATTATTGGATGGGGCGCCTGCTCGACACAGGATATGGCGTCAAAAAAGACACAGAAGCGGCCATTCGCTATTTTCGAAAGGCGGCCGATTGGGGAAACCCGGAGGCACAATATTTTTTGGCAAACAGCTTGTCCAACGAGGTGGGCATGCAGATGCTTCGCTGCGCGGCAGATCAGGGAGAAGCCAGAGCAGCCTCTATGCTCTCTCGGCATTTGAGGGAAAAGAAGAAATATGCCGAGGCGCTCAAATATCTCCAGAAGGCCGCGAAGGCGGGAGATCGCTTTGCAGCCCAGGCTTTGCAAAAAGCCTTCTCAAACCCCCCACCGAAGGATGAGTGGGACTATTATGGCCAGGCCGAAGACAAGGAGCGTGCAAAGCGCTATGAGAAAATTGAAAAAACCCTCGCCTTAGACAGCTATGCCAAAGAGGGATATGACTTTGAAGGCGCCAAAGCCATTGTCAGCGAAATTGACAAAATTGTGCCGCTCCCCCCGGCCAAACTCCCTCCGTGGAATGGCGCAATAAAGTGGAAAAAAAGAAAAGACGAGCCACCGCCGCTTTTAAGCCAGAAACGCATTGCAGAAATGGCGCGCGCCAAAGGCCTTGAGCCCGGGACTGGTCGCCCGAAAAAGAAAATTGTGCGCGGTTCCCACGAGGACTTGTCGAACATAGCGCGCACGCAGGAGGAGCAATGGCCATTTGTCTGCACCACCGGGAAAGACCGAATGTTGCAGCACAACGCGGAAGCAGACAAACTCTTTGAGCATGCCTTTTGGCTTATGGAGCAAAGCGAAAAACAGAGGCATAGGGAGCATAGGGAGAGCCATGCGGAAATAGAGCGCCTCTATCGCATCGCCGCTGCCTGGGGCCATGAGAAGGCCGCCTATGAGCTTGTGCAGATGATGGTGCACGGCCAAGCCGCTTATAGCCGCCACAGCAGCAAACCCTTTGAGATTGCCGAGGAGCTCATCCGTCGCGGCGCTCCCCAGGGCTATTTCCTGATGGGCTCTCTGCTCAAACAAGGTTATGGCAGGGGGGACGGACTCTATGAGCCTTTGCAATATTTCCGAAAAGCTGCCGACTTGGGCGACGTGGAAGCACAATATTTTTTAAAAAGAGAATTGTCCGGTGAGCTGAGCAAAGCAATGCAACACTGTGCGGCGAAGCAAGGCCATTTCGAAGAGGCATATGAGGTGGCGAAGGTTTTGAAGGACGAAAAAAAATATGCCGAAGCACTCCAATATTTCCACATGGCCCTCAAAGCAGGAAACAGGTGGGCAGCCTATGAGTTGCAAAAAGCCTTCTCCGGCGTGGCCCCTTCTCATGAAGACTATATGGGGCAGGCCAGGGATGAAGAGCGCGAAAAGCGCTATGTAAAAATATATGAAGCTTTCAAAGCATTCTCCCCAAGCTTCTACCAGGAGAAGAGCTGGGGCCCCATTGAGGAAATTGACAAAATTGTGCCCCTCCCCCCGGCCAAACTTCCCCCGTGGAATGGTGAAATTGAATGGGTGAAGAAGTTGGAGGGGAATGCACTTCCCCCGCTGCCTGAGGCAGAGCACATAAAGGAAATGGCCCTCAAGAAGGGCCTTCACCCCGAGACGGGTTTGCCTATACATAAAAAAACGAAATGAGCGTGAAGTTGCATGAGAATGCCGGGCGCCCAAGGCTGCAAAAAACCCAATGCTGCAAAAAACCCAATGTTGCAAAAAATTTCTGGCCGAAATTTTGTGCCCTCCACACCTCAAAACCCATCGGCTGTTGAAAAAGGAAGATGACGTAGAATGAAAATATTGAAAAATATTTCCGGCCGAATTTCGGCGTTGCTGCTTGGCTGGTTGCTTGTGTTGGGCAACGCATCCGCACAGGAGCTTCGAAAAATAGACGTGCCGGCGGATGTGTCCAAAAGCCCAAACAACTTGCAAGAGCAATTGCCCTTCACTTGCATTTTTGAAAAAAGCCGACCCTCAAAGCCCCACCCGGACGCGGAAAAACTTTTCCAACACGCCAAGTGGCTCCATAACAAGGGCCGCCTCAACCAAGCTGTGCGTCTCTATCGCATGGCCGCTGCGTGGGAGCATGAGAGGGCGGCCCAAATGCTTGCGGAGGTGTTGGTGGAGGGGTTGGTGGAAGCACCAGACAACGAAAGCCTGGTGGTGGACTTGGTGGAATGGCTCATCCGCCGCAACATTCCCCAGGGTTATTATTTTATGGGCCGCCTCCTCGATGGGGGCCATGGCGTTGTTTGGGACAGAAAAACTGCGCTGCAATATTTCCGAAGGGCCGCTGATTTGGGTAACCCCCAAGCACAATATTTCATGGGGAAGCAGTTGACGGGTTTGGAGAAGGAAAAAGCGCCCCTCCTCCATGAAATGGGGGAGAAAATGAAGCAGTGCGCGGCAGATCAGGGGCACGCCAAAGCGGCATATGAGGTGGCCTTAAAGCTGCACCAAGAAAAAAAGCATGCCCATGCACTCAAATATTTTCAGAAGGCTGCCAAAGCAGGAAACAAATATGCGGCGGAAACATTGCAAGAAGCCTTTTTGGCCAAGCCCGGCGAGTGGAGTTATATGGGCTTGGCCAAAGACGAGAAGCGCGCAAGGCGCTATGGCAAAATTTATGGGGCCCTCTCCTCATATGACAATGCCAACCTCACCGTCGACGACATTGACAACATTGTCCCCCTCCCCCCGGCCAAACTCCCCGGGTGGGGCGGGCAACTCGCAGGGCTGAAATATGTGAAAGGCAAGGCCCCACCGCTGCCAAGCGAAAAACGCATTCAGGAAATGGCCCACACCCAGGGCCTTGACTTTAAAACCGGCCACTCCATACAGAGGATGGAGGCCATGGCTGCACAGAATGCACAGCCTCCCAAAACCGCGCACAGCAAAGCCTATACACACAACATAGGGAGCCCAAAAATACCTGTGGCTGCTTCTGCCGCCCCCAGTGGACTGGAAAAACATTTTGGCATTTTCAAGTTGCCTGACTTGTCCTCCATGCCCGCCAGCCTCGAAGAACAACTGCCTTTCTCTTGTACCCATGAGAAAGAAAACATGCCTCCTTTGCCTCCACCTCCTTCAGAAGCCGAAATGCTCTATCAACACGCCAACTGGCTTTATGCGCAAGACGAACTGAAAAAAAACAAAAGCCTCGACGAGGAGAGCGAAGAGGAAGAAGAAGAAAAGCCAAAGGATGAGCAGAAGGACTCTGAAAAAAGAATGAGCGAAGCCCAACGGCTCTATCGCATTGCCGCCGCGTGGGGACATGAGGAGGCAGCCAACAAGCTGATGGTTCTCCTGGAAGGCGAAGAGAGCAACGCGTTTACCCACGAGCATGCGGATGCGCTCATCCAACGAGGCGTTCCCCGCGGTTATTATTTGAAGGGCTATTTGCTGGGCAACCAGGACAGCAAACAAAACCCTGTTTCACTGCAATACCTCCGCAAAGCGGCTGAGCTGGGCAACAAGGAGGCACAATATGCGTTGTGGAGTCAGTTGACCGACTGCCAGAACCCCGTGGTTTTCAATTCCAACTATATTTCCAGAATAAGCAGGGAAATGCTTCAATGCGCGGCAGAGCAAGGAAATGCCAGAGCGTTATACCTCGAGGCTTGCTGCTCGAAAGGAGAGAAGAGCCATGCCGAGTTGCTCGAATATTTCCAGAAGGCCGCCAAAGCAGGGAGCCAGGAGGCGGCAAAGCGGCTGCAAAAAGCATTCTCAGGGGTGGATGTTTCTGATGAGGACTATTTGGGGCAAGAAAGGGACGAAGAGCGCGCCGCCCGCTATGAAAGGATCAGCAACTTTCTCCCGGAGCATCACCCCGGGCACCATTCCAGTCCTTATTGGAACCGCCCTTCTCCCACTGTGGACGAAATGGACAGCATTGTCCCCCTCCCCCCGGCCATACTCCCCGCATGGGATGGGCACATTGCATGGGTGAAAAAACACAAAAGAGAAGCCTGGCTGAAAAAGTGGAGCCCAGCCAAAGCCCCCGCGCTCCCCAGTGAAAAACGCATTGAGGAAATGGCGCGCGCCAAAAACCTCGACTTCAAAACCGGCCTTCCCAAAACCCCCCAACTGGAAGAACAACCCACTTTCACCTGCGCCTTTGAAGAGGACCGAATTCCTCCCAACCACCCGGACGCAGAGAAGCTTTTTCAGCGTGCCAACTGGCTCTATAAAAAAAGCCTTCGCGAAAAAATGAGCCAAAAAGGCTTCTATGAAGAAGAGAAAACCTCGGGTGAATTCCATGAAATGGAGCGACTCTATCGAGTTGCCGCCGCGTGGGGGCACGACAAGGCGGCCAACAATTTGGCCCATCTGCTCATGGACAGAAGCGCGTTTTTGAAGCCTGTGTCGAGTGACTTTTTGAGCAAGCCTGTCGAGCTTGCCGAGGATTTAATCCGCCGAGGCATTCCCCATGGCTATAGGCTGATGGGCGTCTTGCTCGACAAAGGCCATGGCCTTAAAAAGGACTCCAAAGCGGCCCTTCAATTTTTCCGACAAGCAGCCGACTTGGGAAACCCAGAGGCACAATATTTCCTGGGAAACCGGCTGAGCGAACAGAAGCAACCGAAAATAGGCAAAGAGATGATACACTGCGCGGCAGCCCAGGGGCATGTCGAAGCGTTGATCCTTTTGGCGCAGGAGCTCATAGAAGAAAAGAAAGAGGATGAAGCACTCACATATGTCCAAAGGGCAGCCCAAGCAGGCAATACAAGGGCTGCGAGATATTTGAAAAAATTCTTCCTATATGCCAAGGTTAACGCTGAGGGGGATGCCGACTTTAATGAGGAATGGTATTTGGCCGCAGACGGTGAAGGAGAAGACGAAAAACACGGCAGACGTGGCAAGAAAAAAAGCCCGCTCCAAAACAGAGACGAAAAAAACAACGAGGAGCGCTCAAGGCGCTATGAGCATCTTCAAAACCTCTTTGACTCTATTCCCTCAGAGGAGAACATCCACCATCCCTATATCTCTCGCACCATCAACCTCAACAACTATGCCAATGACTATATCCACATTAAAGTGGACGACATAGACAACATTGTGCCATTGCCTCCTGCTGAGCTGCCTGCGTGGAATGAAAAACTCAAGGGAATGCAAAAGTGGGAATCCAACATTCCCCCGCCGCTGCCCGCCATGAGACGCATTGAAGAAATGGCACTGCTCAAAGGCCTCCACCCTCAAACTGGCTACCCCCTAAAAAAAGATGCGGACGGGAAAGTGGTGGATGAGCTGTCTCAAATACCCGGCTCCCTCGCAAGGCAACTGCCTTTTGTCTGCACCCATGAAAAAAGCCGCATTCCACAGGGCGAAACAGAAGCGGACAAGCTTTTTCGGCATGCACAGGAGCTTCATAGAGAAAACCTGAAAACCGAAGAGCGAAAACCCGAAATATCCGCAAAAGTCGATCGGCTCTATCGCATTGCCGCCGCGTGGGGGCATGAGAAGGCCGCAGAGGCCGTGGTATATTTGCTTGCCGAAAACGCAGGGGCTTGTGCAGCTGCCCTTGCTGAGGCCGTTGAAATTTCAAAGCAACTCATCCACCGCGGCATTCCGCGCGGCTATTATCTCCTGGGAAAACTGCTGGAAGAGGGCCATAACATAGAAGAGGACTCCAAACCTCCACTGCAATATTTCCGGAGAGCGGCTGACTTGGGCAACCCCGAGGCGCAATATTGGGTGGGCAACCGGTTGAGCAATGAGAAAGGCAGAGAGAGCCATCTCCTTCCACACGAGGTGGGCCATGAGATGATGCGTTGCGCGGCAGCTCAGGGGCATGCCGGTGCAGCAAGGCACATGGCTTTCCTTGGCAACAGAGAAAGTGAAGAGGACGAGAGGGCATATGCATATGCAACGGAGGAGGAGGAGAGGGCTCCGAAGAAGGATGCCGGGAAACTCCAATACCTCCAGCTTGCCGTTAGGGCAGGAGATGCCCAGATGGCAAACCTTCTGCATTACCTCTTTATGAGCTCCGCTCCTGAAGAGGACGAGGAAAACCATTCCCTCAGAGAAAGAATGCACTTTTCTTCACCGCATGAATTCCAACTGAGGTCGCTCCAAAAGCTGAGGCTTCCCAAAGACGAAGAGCGCGCTGCGCGCTATAAAGAAATGGCGAAAGTTTTGGCAGTTTTGAATGAGTATTTTCATTTCAATGTTACCGTTGATGAGATTGAGCAAATTGTGCCGCTTCCCCCAGCCAAACTCCCTGCGTGGAACGGCCAGCTTGCATGGATAGAAAAATGGGGAAAAGACAAAGCCTCACCGCTGAGCGAAAAACGCATTGCAGAAATGGCGCGCGCCAAAGGCCTTGAGCCCACAACGGGCAGGCCGATGCAGAAGGAGGCGAAATGAAAACACTGCACAATACCTCTTGCCCTGTTTTGGCACTGCTCTTTGGCCTGTTTTTCGCGGGCTGCGCCGCAACGGGTTTTCAGGTTGTCAAAACGCCCAACCTGTTTCCCATGCCTGACAGCCCACAAGAGAGCGCCTCTCCCTTTATATGCACTTATGAAAAACACCACACCTCTTTGAGCAACCCGGACGCAGACAAACTTTTTGAGCACGCAAGCTGGCTCCGCAAAAAAAACCTGATGGAAACAAGAAGCCCCGTATTGTTTGCGGAGGCTGGACGGCTTTATAGAATTGCTGCTGCATGGGGGAATAATTTGGCGGCCAAGGAGTTGGTACTCATGCTCATGCAGGGTTATTTGGCCTCCGAAAATGCCGCCACTGAGGCCGTGGAAATAAGCGGAATGCTTATCCGCCGCGGCAGCCCTCAGGGCTATGTTTTAATGGGTTTAATGCTCGAAAATGGCTATGGCGTGGAGAAGGACAAGAAGGCGGCGCGGCAATATTTCCGGGAAGCGGCAAAGTTGGGAAGCCCGGAGGCGCAATATTTTGTTGCCGATCACGAAGAGATGAGGCGCTGCGCGGCAGTGCAGGGGCATGCCGAGGCAGCACACCACATGGCGAGGGAGGATAAACCTGAAGAAGCGCTCAAATATTTGCAGATAGCTGCCCAAGCAGGCAGTGCCCAGGCGGCCAATCAATTGAGCAAGGCCTTCAATGGCCCCTCAGAAGACAGTTCTGATGATTTGGGCCAAACCAAAGACGAGGAACGTGCACGTCGTTATGCTGAGCTGTCGAAGGTTTTGAAGCAACACTCTTATCTCAATGTCACCATCGACGAGATTGAGCAAATTGTTCCGCTTCCACCGGCGAAACTCCCTGCATGGGATGGGGAAATTGCGCAATTGAAATTCGACACACCTCCACCGCTGCCCAGTGAGAAACGCATTCAAACAATGGCGCTGGCCAAAGGCCTTGAAGCGGAGACTGGCCTTGAGGCACCTCTCCAACTGGAAACCCAGCCGCCATTTAGCTGTGCCTTTGAGGAAGTGCAAATTCCAAAGCGCAATGCAGATGCCGACAAACTCTTCAAACATGCCCATGGGCTCCACAAGAAAAACCTGCTGAAGGCCGACAAGACGGTTTTTCTGCAAGTTGAGCGACTCTATAGAATTGCTGCTGCGTGGGGACACGACAAGGCAGCCGTCCTCCTGGCAGGGATGATGGTGGAGGGCCACACAGCGCATGATGACTTTGTCACCCAGCCCGTTGAGCTTGCCGAACAACTCATTCAGCGCAGCATAGCTGAAGGCTATATGTTGATGGGGCACTTGCTCGACAAGGGCCATGGCGTTCAGAAGGACTCCAAAACAGCAATCCAACATTTCCGGAAGGCTGCCGACTTGGGCAACCCGGAGGCGCAATATTTTATGGGAAACAAGCTGACTTCCCTGGGCCCTGCTCACCCCGCCCTCTATAAAATGGGTTTGGAAATGAAATATTGTGCGGCGGCGCAGGGGCATGCGGAGGCGGCCATTGAGGTGGCAGACGAGCTGAAGGGAAGAAAGGAATATGCGCAGGCAATACAATATTTGCAAATGGCTGCCCGAGCGGGAAATTCCAAAGCGGCTTATATGTTGCAAAATGCCTTTTCAGGAGCTCCTCCGAATGCGCGCTTGGATGACTTGGGCCAAACCAAGGATGAGGAGCGCGCCAGCCGCTATAAACAAATTAAAAAACACCTTGATGAGAATAAACGCCTCAACGCCACTGTGGATGAAATTGACGAAATTGTCCCCTTGCCTCCGGCCAAACTCCCCGCGTGGGATGGGCAGATGATGTGGCTAAAAAACAGGGAGAAGGAGGACGCTTTGCCGCCTCTTCCGGAGAAACATATTGAGGAAATGGCTTTGAAGAAGGGGGTTGATTTTAAAACCGGTTTGCCGACGAAGAAAAATAGGAGGTGATCTCCTTTCACCCTCAGGGAAGACAAAATGGCAGGCCAGACCGGTTGAGGTTGAGTTGAGCTTCTCTAAGCTAGGGTTCCCCGTCGCTCCGAATACTGCCGCCCTTCAGCCAGGGTGGTGGCGGGGAAATATTGGCCACGAAAGCTCCGCTAATGCGGCCACACGCATGGCAGACGATAAAAATCGGAGTCCGACTCGTCGCCAAAAGGCTCCGGCTCACGCGGATAAAATTCAGAGTTTTCTCCTCATCACCATATGCGAAGATCGGCCCATAGTGTCTAGGGTGCATGAGCATGGTTGTAAGGCTGGTGGAGCCGTGAGTCGGGCACGGCGCCGCCGCGAACCATGACTCTATACGACGCCTCCCCTCGGCCGACTCCTCTTCCGGACGGCGACTGCTCTCATCCACCTCATCTTCTGGTGTTGGCGAAAACAACTTTCTGAAAAAACCCATATTTATAGCATAGGTGACATGGACTCACTGTCAAGAAATGCAGGTTCATATGCCATGCAGCTTGTTGCTCAGCTCCTGCTTTTTAGACCACTTCCACTTTGACATGAGCTCTTCGTGAGAAGAACTAAAGTGAGGCTCGCTTTGCTCGCCTGCTCCACGCTCTATTCCGTGAGGCTCGCTTTGCTCGCCTACTCCACGCTCCATTCCGTGCCGGCTACTTCGGTTTCGCGAAGGGATTGCACTCAAGCGCACGCCCATGAATGCGCGCACGCAGCCGAGTTGGCCCAAAGTTGCGCCAAGCTTAGGTCCGCACCATGTCTCTTATAAAAATAAGAAAGAGCTGCAGATCTTTCAGCAGGTGAAACGCAACCTTGTGTGGCCGTGCGAAAAGCGTTTTGGCACGGAAGCTGCGCCGCCAGAAAAGTTTTAGATCGCGACGCGAATAAATTAAACGTTTGGACATAGAAAAACTAAAATTACGGAAGGCGAGGGAGAGCCGCGAAGGCACGCGGATTTCTGGAAAATGCAGACGCGTCCTGATGTGGGCCAGCTGCAGCTCGGCCGAGCGCAGGTTCCGTTTGAGTTGTTTGCGCAAGGCTTCTATTTCCAAGCGCAGACGCTTTTCCGGCTCTGAGCGTATACGCGTCTGCAGCCAGAGCTCTTCCATTTCCAGCAGCAACAACAGCAAGCCGCGAAGCGCTTGGGCTATTTCACGCGTACGGCGGAAAAAGTGAGGAAGGGGGGATTCCACCGCATAGCCGGCCCTTCTGTCCTTGCGGGGTTTCAGGCGGAAAAATCCGCTCAGCATAGGGTGTCCACCTTCAACCAGTGCGGAATTTTTATACCACAAAAAGTCCAGGAGGAGGTTCCAATAGTTTTTGGGGTGGGCGCGCGAGAGGACGTCTTTCATATGCCCAAAGGAATAGAAATTTTTCCACGCCTCGCGGTAGGAGGCCAAAAGCTCGCCGGGAGCAAAGTTGGGATGCCGTATGGTCTCATGGAATGAGTCATACTCATTCAGATCCGGGTGTGTTTCCTCGCCGCGCGCGACCATTTGGGCATGATCCTTCGAGCCGGGTATGGGCGTCAACATGAAGAAGGAGGCCAAATCCACACGCAACTCGTCCTGCAGCCGCCGAACATCTTCACGCAGAGAGTCTGAAGCATCAAAAGGAAATCCAAAAATATATGCAGCATGCGTAATAATTTTCGCCTCATGCCACGCAGCAATGAGGTTTTTATAGTCTTCCGCATTGTTCTGGTGCTTGCCCGCGGCTTTCAGGTTTTGCGGATTAATGCTCTCCATGCCAATAAAAACCTGCGAGCAGCCAGCTCTGGCGGCCAGTGGAATAAAATCAGGTATTTTGTGCGACTGCGTATCCACCTGGATCATAAACTGGATGGGAATATTCTCTTCTTCACGCAGTTTCGTCAGGCCGTGGAAAATGGCGCGCCAGTTGGTGTTTCGGGCAAAATTATCATCCGTAAAAAAATAGAAATGGATTTTCTGTTTGCGGTGGTTTTCACGCAGCGCATGGATCATCGTCTCGGCGTCGCGAACGCGCATTTTCCGCCCCTGCACGTTGATGATGCTGCAGAAACTGCAATTGAAAGGACAGCCGCGGCTGCAATCAATGGTACCGAAATTGGAAGCAATGAATTTTTTTAAATATTTTCCATTAACCACCGGAATAGGCTTGTGCCTTAAGTCCGGCTTTCTGTCCAAAAAGTCATAAATGGGCTGCAAACAATCAGCGTCGGCGTCGCGCAAAACCTCCCCCCAGGTGTCTTCCACTTCGCCTTTGACAACAGTGACGCCCATGTCCAGAAGCTCCTGAATTTCCGGCGTAACGCCAGGCGACAAAGCCAGTGCTCCGCTGACGTGAAATCCGCCAAGCAGAACTTGCAAGCCGCCCGCGCGGAATTTTTTCGCCAAGTCGGCCGCTCGAGGGAATTGGTTGGTCTGCACACCGGCCAAAGCCACCACAACGCGCCGCTGTGGGAGTTTTTGCTTGCGGATAATGCTTGCTACAGGAATTTTCTGCACCGTGTCATCCCAAAGCTCAACTTCGAGTTGGGTATCGCTTCCCAGAAGCTTGCGCTGGGCAACATCCAAAGTCAGACTCGACAAGCAGGCAAGCGTATTGCTGGGAAGCACGCCGCGCAAATGACGGATAACATAGCCGTCATCATCATATTTAGAAGGTTTGATTATAACGACAAGAATTTTGCGGTGCACGGATGTGGAGGGGCTGGAGTTTTTTTATAGTTCTACGGTTATTTTCTTATAAAGCAAAATATAAAACCAAAAATGCTATTATGCGACTTAGGGTCGATTGAACAGTTGAATCAGCAAGGCGTGCCATAAAAGACGAAGGCCAAGGCAAAATGGCAACCCCCAAGTAGACCGTTTTTACTTAGAACTGATTTGATTCTCCAGACCGGTTTCAATTGAGGTGAGCCAAAGCTCAGCTTAAAAGCTTGCCTGAATGGGCAAAAAGCGTTGGGAAGGTGAAAAAAATAGAAAGCAACCCGCTGGGGTGCTGATTAATTTTCTCATATTGCAATGGCCTTAAGTGCCCTGCACACCGGAGGTTTCAAAATGCTCAAAGAATTTCAAACATTTATTGCTCGCGGCAATGCCATTGAAATGGCTGTGGGTATTGTTGTTGGCGCTGCTTTCAGCAAAATTGTCAACTCCCTGGTCAGCGACATCATCATGCCGCCCATGGGGCTTTTGCTTGGAAAAATTGACTTCAAAAGTTGGTTTATTGCCCTCAATGGCCAAAGCTATGCCAACTTAGAAGCGGCCAAAGCGGCCAATGCACCCACGCTGAATGTGGGTATTTTTTTGAATACTGCGGTTGAATTCTTCATCATCGCCTTCTGTATTTTCATCGTCGTCAAAGCCTTCAACAAATTTGCAGCTAAGGCCCAAGCAGCCACCCAAAGCCTCCTCGCTGCAAGCAAAACCGACAAGCCCGCCGAGAAGGCCGCTGACAAGGCCGCTGACAAACTCAAATAATGTGGGCAACAATGTGGGCGGCACCGTTTTTCTTGCCACCGTTTTTTTGTTGCTCGGCATTCAGATGTCAACAAAACCTGACATAATGTCATGTTTTTAACAACAAAATGTCAACAAAACCTGACACAATGTCATGTTTTCAACAACAAAATGTCAACATTTGATGACATTCTCAAAGGCTGCACCCTGGCCTCTGTCAATAACCAGCGAACGCAAGCCGGTCTCATCCATGTATTGTTGGTCGACGGGCGCCGAAAGGGGCGTTGTCAGCATCCCTTTGGGAAGCCAGCCGCTTGCATGCGAAAAGAACAGCATACCGTCAGCAGCCCGGACATCTGATATACGCATCAAACAGGGGTTGCGATTCGTTTGGTCGGTATAGATCAGTGCCCATATCAAACACTATCGTTCCTTTGGGTGAATCTTCAATATTCTATTCATCAATGTTCCGGAAAAACCAATTTATAATCTCCCTTATTCTTTTTGCAGGGCGCATCTATGCCTTCAAGCGGATAATCCCGTTTTGATAATGAAGCATTTCCCTGAACGATACTTTTATGAATAAAGGTCATTTCTAGCGTTGACGGAATATCGGTACCGGCAATTAACTTCCCATAATTATTGCCGTGTACATGGCTTACATAGAAATGCTTGCCGAGATCGTCAAGTAACGCATCGAACTTCACGGCATTAACAGCTAAATTGTGAAATTCTATTGCCATGCCGTTTAGCTTATTGAAGTAGGGTACAAGCTGCGGCAAACAAAAAAATTCGCCACCCTCAATATCCATTTTTAAAAATACGGACAAATCCTCAACTTCACCCAATCCCTTAAAAACAGTATCAAAACAGACCGTATTATCACCGTCATATTCTCCAAGAAATTTTGGGATGAAAAACCTGCCTTCATCAGCATTAAAAAACCTATAAAACTCTTCTGCCAGACTTAAATGTTTATAATAAACTTTAGCCCGCGAAAACTTCAGAAAAAATAAGTTGTATGCAATGGCAGCATAAGTTTTTGCAAATTTTTTAGTTAAAAACGGCAATCTTTTTGTTGAATAATCATAAGAATACACTTTAATTTTTTTGCGTTTTGAAAAATCCGCTTCAAACATCCAGTCATCTTTTATGCCAAAAGACAAAACGGTCTTCGTCCTTTCTATGTGTCTCCTGGATAATACATATCCACCGTCATTCTTATTCCCAACGCGAACCGGCTCATCTAATTCAACAGGATGACATTTCTTAAAATCAAACATAATTTCACTTTAGTCATTATATCAATATAAATTATTTCGGCAAAGATATGGTTTATTCATCGGGGCATCGGTTGCTGTAAAAGGAGTGGCAGGAGCCGGTGGAATTATTCAGTGAAAGCGCCCTAGCTTTTCAAGGAGAATGCGGCCTTGGCGCGTTCGAGTCTGAGTTCAGGCGCATCACCCAGCTGGGCCATGGTTTCAAGCAGCTTTTCTATTTCTGGGAGGTTTTGGGCTTTGGTGCCATCCTCCATCAGCGGAGCCGTTTCTTGGCTAGACTCATGCGTGGTTTTCGTACTGCCCAATTTAGCTGTGGGTTTAAACAGCTTTTTCGCTTTATAGAGGTTTTGGGCCTTCACATAATCATCAATCAAACGGGCAGCAGCCTTGGCGCGACAAAGTGCAATTTCCGGCCTATCGCCCAGCTCGGCCATGGACTCAAACAGCATATGCGCCTTGGGGAGGTCTGCGGCTCTACCATAATCATCAATGAGGTTGAGAGCTGCTTTGGCGCGACAAAGCGCAATATCCGGCGTATTGCCCAGCTCAGCCATGGCCTCAAACATCTTGAGTGCCACCTGAAGGTTTCCGGTTTTGCTATAACTCTCAATCAAATGCAGAGCTGCCTGGGCGCTCTCGAGTGCCAGTGCCGCGCTGGCGCGCTCAGCCTTCTGGGGGCTTTCCCTGCTTTTCCGTGTTGTATGCCTGCTTTCCCGTGTTGTGTGGTTAAATACAGGGGAGCGCATGGGCCGTTGGTGCAACAGCGCCCCATCTTCATTGAGGCTTTCCATGGCATTGATGCTTGCTGGCATGGCCTGTAGAGGAGCCGGCTCACCCAGTGGTGGCTTGGGGGTTCGGTTCACTTCATTGAGGCGATCGACCAGCTTTTGAAAGCCCTCACATTTGGGATAGGGGCGCACAAGTGCATAACAGGAATAGCCGCGCAGCCTCTCAGGAATGCTGGAGCGATCGTTTTCGTCCAGCAAGACAGGAAGGTATTTTTTGTTGCGCCCTTTAAGCTCATAAAGTTTTTCATAAATATAGTCCGCCTCCCAGCAAACCCCCAGGCCTGTATCCGGATTCTCATAGGGGTTTTCAATTCTTTCCCTATAAACAGGCGTGCAGATCATCAGCACAAAATGGGCTCTTCTTATCTGCTCCTCACACCAGCGCCACCAGGACAACTCGCTGGTTGAATGGTATTGATCCAACTCTGTGTCTATTCCTGCTATATTTAAAGCATCCGCAAGCTCCAAAACACGAGCGCTGTGTGCCTTATTTTCATGGCTATAGCTGACAAACACCTTCATGAGCGCCACGTTGCTCCAGATATTCCACACCCCAGAGGCCACGCTGTCCACGGTGGGCAGCCTCTGCCACCTGCTCTGCCAACTGCTCTGCCAACTGGAGTGCTTGGGCCATTTTGAAGAATATGAGCTTCTGCTTTTGTTGCTTGGGTGAAGTTTTTAAAAGGCATTTTTCCTATGTAGCCATATATTGGGGGCATATATTGTGGGCATATATATGCCCTTATGTGTTATTTGTTAAATATTATTTTCCCTATATGAGCTACCCATGTATTATTTGCCCCTGGTGTTGATGGGTATACACTGTTTTCACTGTTGTGCAGACATTGTTGAAGCTCCGTTGAAGCTCCGTCTCTTATGGCCAACCATGTTTTAATTATTCGTTTTTCGGCCATGGGAGATGTGGCCATGAGCGTCCCCGTTGTGGATGCCTTGGCGCGGCAATACCCTGAAACAGTTTATACGGTGCTCTCCCAGGAGTTTTTCCGCCCCCTCTTTGCTTATTGCCCCCCAAATGTACGGTTTTGGGGCACAAAAAAACACATGAGCCTTGTCGAGATATATAGGCTTTATAGGGAGTTATCCAAACAAAGCTTTAATGCCATAGCTGATTTGCACAATGTATTGCGCAGCCAATTTTTGAGGATGTTGTTTTGTTGCCGTGGCATAAAAACCCAACAGCTTGACAAAGGCAGAAAAGAAAAGCGGCGGCTGACGAGGAAAAGAAACAAAATATATAGGCCATTAAAACCCATAACGGAACGTTATGCGGATGTTTTTCATGCTTTAGGGCAAGGCCCTGAGCGGGTGGGGTTTCAGTCCATTTTTGGTTTAACGCGTGGCAATTTCAGAAAAATTGAGGCACTCACCGGCAAAAAATCAGGCGCATGGATAGGCATAGCTCCCTTTGCCAAACACCCGACGAAGACATTTCCCCCAGAGCGTATGGAGCAGGTGGTGGCGCATTTTTCTCGCAGGGCCAACACCACACTTTTCCTTTTTGGGGGGGGAGCCACTGAAAAAAAAATGTTGGAGGAATGGAGCCAAAAATACCCTCAAGCCATTTCAGTGCCTCAAAAGCTGGAGCTGTCTGCGGAGCTGATATTAATTGGCCATTTAGATCTCATGCTTTCTATGGATTCAGCCAACATGCACCTTGCCTCGCTGACGGCAACGCCTGTTATTTCCATATGGGGTGCCACTCACCCCTATGCCGGCTTTTATGGCTATGGCCAACTGCCGGCCCATGCCATGCAGGCCAAGCTTTCTTGTCGCCCATGCTCTGTTTATGGCAACAAAGCTTGCCACCGCAAAAACATGGAATGCCTCTCTCTGATCAGCCCGCAAATGCTCATTGAAAAAATAGAAAACACCCTCTCTCTGGCAAACAACCCCACAGAGCGGAGGGAATGAAGCGAGAGCGTTTTGTGCTCCGCCTCACTTTGGCTCTTGCAATGCGGCAATACGCACTTCAATGGGTGGGTGGGTGGCAAACAATGAGGAGAGTTTGCCCCCGGCAATGCCGGAAGCCTTCATGGTTTCTGGCAACTCTTCAGAGTGCATTCCACCCAAGCGTCGCAGGGCATCAATCATCGGCTGTGGGTGGCCCAAATAGGCTGCGCTGTCGGCATCTGCACGGAATTCACGGCGTCGCGAAAACCAGGCCACAACGAGGCTTGCCAATATGCCAAGCAATATTTGGCAGATGAATACGGTTATTCTATAGCCTGGGCCCACACCACGCTCGGTTTTGAAAACCACTTTGTCCACGAGGTGCCCTACTACCCGTGCCAGGAAAAACACGAAGGTATTAACCACCCCTTGGATCAGCGTCAGCGTCACCATATCCCCATTGGCAATGTGCGCAACCTCATGGCCGAGCACAGCCTCAACCTCACTGCGGCTCATCGCTTGCAGCAAACCCGTAGAAACGGCAACCAGTGAGGCATTGCGCCGAGCACCCGTGGCAAAAGCATTCGGCGGCCCTTCATAAATGGCCACCTCCGGCATGCCTATTTTAGCGCGCTGCGCCAGCTCGCCCACAGTCTTCAGCAACCAAGCTTCAGTATCATTGCGCGGAACGCTGATGACATAGGCGCCCACAGAGCGCTTGGCCATAAATTTTGACATGGCCAGCGAAATAAATGCGCCACAGAAGCCGAAAACAGCGGACACGGCCAGCAAGGAGCCCAGGTGTATTCCTTCTTGTGTCAAATAACCATCTATACCCAGCAGCAAGCAGATGACCGACACCACCAACATGACGGCCATATTGGTGACAACAAATAAAAAGACCCGTTTCATGCATTCTCCTTGGCTTATTAAGCTTGTTGAGAGCGTAAATGTGGTGAATAATTAACCAGCACATGAGGCTCAAGTTGTCAAAAATTTATGTTTTTATAAACTGCTTCCACTTGAGGCACGCTAAAGCTTGCCTCAATTGAAACCGGTCTGGATAACCTGAAAGCGGCCTAGGCTCCTTGGAAATATCCAGTTTCATAGTATAAGCAAATTAAAGAGAGCTCTGTATTTCTGCATTCAAGCTCCAGCTCCGGCATCTCACCCAACATGGTTATGGCCTCAAGCAGCTTTTGTGCCTCTTTGAGTTTTTTTGCTCTGCAATATCCACGGATAAGATGGACGGCCGCTTTGGAACGCTCAAGCTTTAGCTCTGGCATTTCACCCAACATGGCCATGCCCTCAAACAGCTTTTGTGCCTCTGGGAGGTTTTCTGCTCTGCAATATTCATCAATGAGATAGGAGGCCGCTTTGGCACGCTTAAGCCTTAGCCTAGGCGTGTCACCCAACATGGCCATCCCCTCAAACACATTTTGTGCCTCTTTGAGGTTTTGAGCTTCGCAATATCCACAAATAAGAGAGAAGGCCGCATAGGCTCTAAAAACCAAAACTTTAGGCGTGTCACCCAAGATGGCCATGCCCTCAAACACCTTCCGAGCCTCCGGGAGCTTTTGAGCCTTGCAATATTCGCTGACCAGAGAAGAAACAATATCGGGGCGAATAACCTCAAGCATCGGACTGTTGCTCATAAGCTTGTCTGCGCTCTGCCATATTTTGCTTGCGGCGGGAAGGTCGAGCAAAGCCATCAGCTGTACACTGTTTATAAGCCATGGCACCTGCTTCATGAACTCTACCGGCATAGACGAGAGGAAGAGGTTGGCGATGTTTTCCGAATCAGACGCGGCAAAGTCTTGCGCACAGCGTTTGAAAAAGAAGGTTATTTCCAGGGGAGTCTCTCGCCAACACCCCCGAAGCAATGTGCCCAACTTTTTTTTGCCTATGCGCCCAAAACGGTTGCCGCCTGCGCGTGTCAGCACAAAGCGCTCGCCGAGCAGATCCGGCTCGACGGGGTGGAAGAGGAAGCGGTTTTCGCCGTTTTTCTCATGGAGGCTCCCCAAACCGGAATTCCACAAGCGGTGGTGAGGTGGCAGGGTGCAGGCGCCCCACCTGCCGAAGGTACATGTGGATAAGAGCAGGGCATGGAGCAAGGTGGTGCTTTCTTCTATGCCTGCGGGGCCCCATGAGCGCTCAAACTCCTGCTCAATGAGGAAGTCCAACACCTCGTTGGTAGAAATTTCGCTTTTGGGGTTGCTTTTCCCCGCCAGCAACATGGCAAAGAGCGGGCGTTTTTTTTCGTCCAACTGTTCCAGCTTGCACAGAAACTCCGAGAGCTCCGGGAGCGGATGGGGGGATTTCCAAATATATTGGGCCGTCTGTTGGGCGATGCGATAGAGCCCCTCATTGCTGACGGTGCTCAAGACAAAAGGCGGCTGATAACACATGTTTTTATCCAGCCATTGATACCATTCGAGCAAGCACCCTGCCCCTCCCTGCTCCTTATATTCCCTATCCAAAAGCACAATGCGGATGCGCTTTTTTCCCCACGCCTCCCTCTCCGCACGGCGTGCAAGTGTAGTGAAAATACGGGAAATATCGGGTGGACATTCAGAAAACTCTCGTGCCACATGGTCGATGATCAGCAGGGTATCCTCTTGTGGGCACCATGTATGCCATATTTCCGTGTCCGTATTTTCAAGGCTTAAAAAGCCTGCGCTCCATTTTTTCTGTTTGAGAAATTCACAAAACTCGAGTGCTGTCCGGCTTTTTCCGCTCCCCGCGCCACCTATAATCAACCACCACGAGAAAGGAGCCGTCGAGTTATAAAACCCTTCAAATGCCTGCCAAACTTCTTCATGGCGCACATAATCCACAGCGCGCTCGGCAAAGCGCAGGCGCAGGAAGGTGGAGGAGCGTGCTTGTTTTTCGTCGGTTTCCCGCTGCAAATGGCGAAATGCCGGGCGTTTTGTGTCTATTTTTAAAAGCCCATGCGGGTCGGGCGCAAGGGACATTCCACCGGCCCGTGCCAGAGCAAAAATCCTCTCCCACTCTCTCAAAGCAATGCCATTGTCCCAGGGCTTTAGCGGCGTGGGTACACAGGAGTGCGCGCCCTCCTTGGCCAAAATGGGATAATATTTTTTATTCCAACCGTGGCTTTCACACAAGCCCATGTTGACAATGGCGCCCTCCCAGGTGACGCCCATGCCGCCGCCCCTTTTTTCAAAGCCTTTTTTATAGGCTTCTCCGCAAATACACAAAACTACATCGGCCTCCTCTATGCCGTGCAACATCCACGCTTGCCAACCCTGCGCAGGCGGAACATCCGCATAGAGCAGATCCGCCATGGCCTCAATGCCTTCCTGCCTGTTGAGCCACTGCAACAATGCACCCACCTGGCTTTGTATATTGTCCTTATGGGCATAGCTGATGAATATTTTTTTCACGGGAAATGAGGCCTTCATCCGTCCGCTTTCTATTTATACCTTTCTCAATAAAGCCCCTCCTCCACCTTCAAAGCTTGCAATACAAAACCTGCCATACAAAGCCTGCAACACAAAACCTGCAACACAAAGCCTGCAACACAAAGCTTGCCATACAAAGCTTGCAAAGCTGGGCTGAAGCTCCCTCCCTGTGGAGGGAGGCCGATGGCTGCGCCAACAGCGCTAACAGCCAAAAAGCATATACTTTTCAGGGCTTTTTATACAAAAACCGCAGCCATTGTCCGGATATAAAGTTTTTCAAACCCTGAAAAACAGATACCCTTTGACAAAGGGCTTAAGGCCTTGGTGGGCCTTGGTATATGGCATTTCTGCCACCGGTTGTTTTAGGCAACCGGTTTTTACAACACTGGCCCCTACCCTGAGGTGTATATGAGCACCCAAAAAAGGCCTTAGCACATTCCATGGTGGAATGCAATACCTCGAACCTTTGTTTTTTTTAAGGAGAATATAAAACCCAGAGGCCTGCCGCCCCATGGTTTGCTGAGAAGCTTAGCGCGGCTTGGGGCATGTTAGGGCTAAGTTAGGGCTAAGGAAAATGCACTTGCTCGGGGGTGGCTATTTGATCAGGAGACGACTCCCCAAGGCCAAGCTGCCGATAGCCATTATAACCCCAAGCCCATAAGCCTTCATCAGCGCCTGCCGCCAAGCTATAGTTCCAGCCTCCCGCTATTGCAGTCCATTTTATTCCCGCTTTTATTTGAATGGGGATGTTTTTGTCAGATCCATCCCCGCTTGTCCCATTGCCAAGCTGGCCATATTCATTGAGGCCACAAGTCCACAAATTGCCACTGGCGTCTATAGCCAAGCTATGATCTGAACCTACTGCTATTGCAGTCCATTTCGTCCCCGCTTTTATTTGAACGGGGGTATTTTCATAATTTTCATAATAGTTGCTTCCATAATTTCCATTCTTCCCATTGCCAAGCTGGCCATGAGAATTGAGCCCCCAAGCCCATAAATTGCCACTGGCGTCTATAGCCAAATTATGAAACCAACCTGCCGCTATTGCAGTCCATTTTGTCTCAGGGCTTATTGGAACAGGGATGGCTTGGTCGGCGCTGGATATACCACCCGTTCCATTGCCAAGCTGGCCAAAGCCATTATATCCCCACGCCCATAAATTGCCACTGGCGTCTATAGCCAAGCTATGATCCCAACCTGCCGCTATTGCGCTCCACTTCGTCCCGGCTCTTATTTGAACAGGAACAAGCTCATGAGCTCCTTCCCCACTATTCCCATTGCCAAGCTGGCCATAATAATTATGCCCCCAAACCCATAAATTGCCATCAGCGTCTATAGCCAAGCTATGATCTGAACCTGCTGCTATTGCAGTCCACTTTGTCCCCGCTTTTATTTGAATGGGGATGGGTTCTTCATATGTAAGATCCCCGATCTGATAATAGCCCATATTCCCATTGCCAAGCTGGCCATAACGATTGCTCCCCCACCCCCATAAATTGCCACCGGCGTCTATGGCTAAACTATGAAACCTTCCTGCGGCAACCGCGCTCCACTTCGTCCCCGCTTTTATTTGAACAGGTGTTTGTTCAGATCCATGCAAATAAGTCCCATTGCCAATTTGACCCTCATCCGTCTCTCCCCAAGCCCATAAGTTGCCATCCGCATCTATAGCTAAGCTATGCTGCTCTCCCGCAGCAACAGACACCACATTCCGCGAAGTGCTTATAGCTCCCGGTTGTTTTGTCCCTCTTTGCTCGTCTTGTGGCCCTGTTTTGGGATCCGGATCCTCACAACTTAAAAAACCAAAACCCAACACCATGGTTAAAACGACAGTTTTTATGGTGGAAACCCTGTTTTTCATTGTCCTGCACCTTTTTCCTTCCCTTTTTCCTGCAACTGAACAACTAAAGCCTGAATTTTTGCGCCTAAAGCCTGGCTTTTTGCACCTAAAGCCCAGGCCAGGCATTTTATTCCCCCTGAGGGAGAAAGTCCAGCGTTTTTTCAAAAAAACCCCAACAAACACACAGAGTAATAGTTTTTATCCGCAGCTCAGCTGGGAAGCTCAGCGGGAATTTTCTCCTTATACTCTACGCTGCACTGGGGCTTGCATATATTTCAAAAGTCGAATAAGCATAGCCCTATATTTATTCCACTGGGGCACTCTGTCCCATTGAGTTGTGTCCCATTGAGTTCCACCTGAGTTCCACTGGGTTTCCGGGGGCATAGCTATTGAAGCAAAACAGCTATTTAAGCAAAACAGCAGGGCCGGCAGCAGGGAGAAGCACGCATGTTCCACAACGCTCCATTTATACGTTTTTTGTTGGCCACCATTTGGGTGTTGAGTTTGGCGGGGTGTGGAGAGGAGGAGGCTGATGTTTTTCCATGGGAGGAGGCCATGGGTGGCAAGCAAGCAGCGGGTATTGCAGAAATATGGCTTAACAAAGCGGAGTTAAGCCTTGAGGTGGGCGAGGCAGAAAGGCTGACGGTTATGCCTGCCGAGGCCAGCCAGAAGGGGCTCAGCTGGACAAGCAGCGACGCTGCTGTGGCCACGGTGGATGCTGACGGGCACGTTGCCGCGCTCAGCCCGGGCGAGGCCCGCATTGTTGCCACCCTACAAGAGGGCGGCACAACAGCTGCTTGCCAGCTGAGGGTGTTTGCGGCCTCCAAGAGGCGAGGCCCTGCCCCAAGCATTATCCATTTTAGCCCTTTGGAGGCCCCCTTTGGTGCCAGCCTCAGCATTGTGGGAGAAAATTTTAGCGCCGTCCCTGAGCAAAACAGTGTTACTCTCAATGGTATAGCTGCGCGGGTTAGCTCTGCCACGCCTGAGGAAATACGCATTGAGGTGCCCAAGGACATGCGCGCTTCAGGCCTTATACGCATAACTGTTGCTGGAAAAACCGCCATTTCCACCACTGCTTTCAGCTATGTGCCGACCATAACGGTGAGCACCTTTGCGGGCGGCGCGCAAGGCTTGAGGGAGGGGCCTGGAAAGTTTGCTCAGTTTAACGCTCCTTATGGCATTGCCATAGACAAGGGAGGCAACCTCTATGTAACAGACACGGGCAACCACCGGATCCGCCGAATAACGCCTGAAGGCATGGTCAGCACCTTTTTGGGCAGCACGCAAGGCTTTGCCGACGGCTATGGAGAGCGTGTATTGCTGAACCACCCCATGGGAATAACCATAGATGCGAAAGGCTTCCTCTATGTAGTAGACAGCGGCAATTACCTTATACGCAGGCTAACACCAGAAGGCGTGTCGAGAAGCATAGCCGGCAGTACGCAAGGTTTTGTCGACGGTTATATGGGTGCCTTCAACGCCCCTTCCAGCATTGCTATAAATGCGGAAGGCACCCTCCTCTATGTGTTGGATGGCAACCTCCTAGAGGGCCAGGGCCATAGGCCCCGTGGTTATATACGAAAACTGATGGAAGGAACGCTCAGCACACTGGATGCGCAGTTTGAGGCCAGCGGCTGGCCTACACCTATACACCCCAGAGGCCTTGCCATGGATCCGGCGGGCAACCTCTATGTAGGGGGGAGCTACGTGAATGGGGGCAGCCCGTGGATATGGAGTGGCCTGAGCAAGCTTTCACCTTCGGGAATAGTCACAGCCATAGGCGAAGTTGGCGAAAATGCTTTTATAAACCCCGGCGGCATTGCCATAGACAAGGAAGGCAACCTCTATGTGACGGAGGGCTACAGCATTGGAAAATCCGGCAGTTTTTCCGTGGGGCATAGGATCCGCAAAGTTTCACCTGAAGGAAAAATCAGCTTTATAGCCGGCGCCTCAAACTTTTATTATTTTTATTATTATGGAACTCCCGCTGGAGGCTATTTGGACGGGGATGGAAGCATTGCTTTGTTTAATGAGCCCAGGGGAATTGCCATAGACGCAGCAGGCACCCTCTATGTGGCAGACAGCGGAAACCACCGGATACGCAAAATTCTGATAGAATAAAAGAATAAAGAGGCTAGCCCGCTTCCACTTAGAACTGATTTGATTCTCCAGACCGGTTTCAATTGAGGCGAGCTAAAGCTCGCCTGCACTACGCTCCATGAATGAAGAAAAAGGATGCTTTTTCTTCATTCCCTCCGCTCCGCTTGGACATGAGGTCGAGGCGGGCGAG
>Ga0099364_10001716_pt1 | contig 35871 bp, 32 predicted proteins | sample TergutTh196P3_FD_73070 | JGI IMG/M metagenome (GOLD analysis project Ga0099364, IMG submission 73070) | Microcerotermes parvus P3 segment gut microbial communities from Pointe-Noire, Republic of the Congo - Th196 P3 | ecosystem: Host-associated > Arthropoda: Insects > Digestive system > Gut ... | reverse complement strand
GACGCCCGCGTACCCAGGGGGGACGACGGAGGCGGGGACGGCGCATCCGGAGGGGGCGACGGTTCGGGAGTGGGCGGTGACGTGAGCGACGCGGGGGGAGCGGGCGGCGCGGAGATCCCCGACGGCGATATAAAGCTGCCGGAGCTTACCGAGGGCGAAGCGCTCGACTACCATGGGATCGTCCCCGACCAGCACTTCACGCAGCCGCCGCCACGCTATACGGAGGCTACGCTGATCCGGGCGCTGGAGGAAAAGGGGATAGGCCGGCCCAGCACGTATGCTCCGACGATCTCCACAATCCTTTCGCGCGGCTATATAGAAAAGGAAAAACGGTCGCTCTACCCGACGGATTTGGGCAAGGCCGTCAACGATATCATGACGAGCCATTTTACGGACATCGTCGACGTCGCGTTTACCGCTGACATGGAAAAGAAGCTCGACGACGTCGAGGAGGGGAACAAGGAATGGCGCTCGTTGATCCACGATTTTTACGGCGGCTTTGAGCGCGTATTAAAGACTGCGGAAGAGGAAATAGGCGAGGTCGAGATAGCCGACGAAGTGTCGGATGTCATATGCGAAAAGTGCGGCAGGAACATGGTGATAAAGATGGGGCGCTATGGAAAATTCCTTGCGTGCCCTGGCTATCCGGACTGCAAAAACGCCAAGCCGATCGTCGAATACGCGGGCGTCGAATGCCCCAAATGCGGCGGCAACATTGTTTATCGAAAGACGAAAAAGGGTAAGAAGTACATATCTTGCGAGAGCGTCGCCACATGCGATTTCCGTACTTGGGACCTCCCCGCGAACGAGGTTTGCAAGCTCTGCGGGAAGTTCATGGTAAGGCCTTCCTGGGGCGGGAAAAACGCCTCGCTGCGCTGCTCCGACGAGACGTGCCCCAACGGCGCCAAGCCCGAATATAAGAAGACGGAAGCAAAGGCGGACGCCGAGGCGGATGCCAAGGCAGAAGATAAAGGGGGCGCCAAGTCGGACGCTAAGGCGGGCGCTAAATCGGGCGCTGTAGCCCGTAGAGCGAGCTCCACTAGGGCGGCGGGCAGCGCTTCTACCAGGGCAACGGGCAGCAGGGCTGCCAAGGCTACTGGCAGCGGGGCTACCCGGAAATCGAGCAGGGGAAAAACGACTTGACGCGCGAGGCTGATACATCGTATATAAGCTTAGTCAGGGCGGCTTCCCCGCTTGTTACCAGCGTCGGTGAAGCCGCCCCGCTTGTTGCCGTAAAAGAGGCAACCGCCCCGCTTGTTACCAGCGTCGGTGAAGCCGCCCCGCTTATTACCAGCGTCGGTGAGGCCGCCCCGCTTATTACTATTGTGGGAGCGGGGCTTGCCGGGTGCGAGGCGGCGTGGCAGGCGTCAAGGCTGGGCGCGAAGGTCAGGCTCATTGACATGAAGCCCGCCGAGCTGACTCCGGCGCACCACCACGGGGGCTTTGCGGAACTTGTGTGCAGCAATTCGCTGGGATCGCTATCTGTGGAGAATGCCAAGGGGCTATTGAAACAGGAGCTCCGCGAACTTGGTTCGCTGATCGTCGGCTGTGCCGACATGTGCAAGGTACCGGCGGGCAACGCGCTCGCCGTCGATCGCAGCATGTTCTCCGAAGCCGTGGGGCGCGCCCTTGCGGACAATGGCAACATTACAATCGAATGCGCGCGGCTGGACAGGATCCCCGACGAGAGGCCGTGCATAATCGCAACCGGGCCTTTGACAACTCAAAATCTCCTTGACGATATCGCAGCCCGAATTGGAAGCGGGCATCTTTATTTTTATGACGCTGCATCGCCTATCGTGACATACGCTTCGATAAACGCAGGCTCGATATATCGCTCGTCGCGCTACGACAAAGGAGAAGGCGACTATATTAACTGCCCGATGACGCGCGAACAGTACGAGGCGTTCACAGAAGCGCTGCGCGGCGCACAGACCGCCGACCCGCACGGGTTTGAGGACACAAAGCTCTTTGAGGCGTGCATGCCTGTGGAGAGCCTGGCACGGCGCGGCTTCGACACTCTGAGGTTCGGACCGCTAAAGCCCAAGGGGCTCGTGGACCCTTCCACGGGGCGCGAACCGTACGCCGTGGTCCAGCTACGGCAGGACGACGCGGAGGGCAGGCTGTACAATCTTGTGGGGTTTCAGACGCGGCTGAAGATCGGCGAGCAGCGCAGGGTGTTCTCGATGATACCGGGGCTGGAACGCGCCGAATTCGTCAGGTACGGCGTGATGCACAGGAACGCGTACATCGACTCGCCGGGGGCGCTGGACCGCACGTATGCGCACCTGGGCGCGGGCAGCCTGGGCGGGAGCGGCCTGTATTTCGCTGGGCAGATTACCGGTGTGGAAGGATATATAGAATCGGTTTCGTCGGGCTTTATTGCGGGTATATCTTCAATGCTGAGTACGCGTGGGCAACCGCCGATTGCATTCCCACGCGAGACGCTGATAGGCGCCCTGGCGGCGTATATATCCGCTGAAAGAAGCGGAGCAGCCAGGAGCGGCGAAACCGCCGGGAATTGCGAAGCTGCCAGGAGCGGCGGAGCTGCCGGGAATGGCGAAGCCGCCAGGAACGGCGAAACCGCTGGGAACAGCGGCGGCGCAAGGCGGCCAGCGTTTCAGCCGATGAACGCCAATTTCGGGATCCTGCCGCCCCTTTCCGACGAGCAAGGGGCGAGGAGGAGCAAGAGGGAACGCAACGCGGCATACGCGGCCCGTTCGCTCGCAGCCACTAAGGAAGTTGCTAAGCAGTTGGAGGCGCTCAGAGCACCAACGCTGGGCTGTTAAACAACAACCATTAATATACTTTCTATTTATAAAGGAGCGGGAAAATGTCGCTGCTGGGTAAGGTTGACAGAACCACGATAATTCAAGAAAAATCGCTTGACGCCGCCTGGCTGCGCAATGAGGTCCTGTCGCACAACCTCGCCAACGTCGACACGCCGACGTACAAGCGCAAGGACGTGGACTTTGAAAAGTACCTGCGCGGCGCGCTGTACTACGGCCTTGACGATGTCATCGTGAACCGCAGGCACAATTTCCGCTTTACTGATCCACCGACGCTCGACTCCATACGCCCCAAGGTGATGGAAGAGTACAACACGATGGCGATGCGCATAGACGGCAACAACGTGGACATTGACGAAGAAATGGCCCAAATGGCAAAAAACACCATCAGGTACAATGTCATAACGCAGAACTTAAACGGCTCGTTCTCAAAGATCAAGCACGCCATCACAGAGGGCAGGCGGTAATTTCGGAGGAAGCACGGAGGTAGCACATGGGTTATTTCGGGGCGCTGGACATATCGGCCTCGGGCCTGACGGCCCAGAGGCTCAGGATGGACACCATATTGCAAAACATTGCGAACGTCAGCACGACGCATACGGCCAACGGGGGCCCATACCGCCGCAAGGTCACGCTGTTCGAAGAACGCGCCGAGCCGGGGCTGTTCCAGGGCTACCTGCACTCGGCCTACAAGGGCGACAACATCGGCATTGGGGTGCGGGTCGCCCGCATATTCGAGGACGACGCGCCGTTCAAGCTGGTCTACGAACCGGGCCACCCGGACGCGAACGCCGACGGCTATGTGTCGCTGCCCAATGTGGACGTGGTGACGGAGATGATCAACATGATCTCCGCGAGCCGCTCGTACGAGGCAAACGTCACGTCCATCAACACGACTAAGAGCCTCGCCAACAAAGCGCTTGAAATCGGGAGGTAGAACATAGATGTCAATCACTAACTTTGACGGACAGGGCCTGTCGCTGAACGGCTATTACCTGAGGCCCACCATCGCCTACAAGACGAGCACCATATTCGGGGGCGACGAGAAGCTCGCCTCGATGCTGGAAAACGGGCTGTCCGTGTCGTTCGCCGACGTGCTGAAAGCGGGTCTGGGCGAGGTAAACAACCTGCAGGCAGAGGCGAGCGACCTCGCGGCGAAATTCGCCGCAGGGGAGACGGACAACATACATCAGGTGCTCATCGCCGGCGAAAAAGCCGACATAGCGCTCCAGCTCGCGACGGCTGTGCGTTCCAAGCTCCTCGACGCCTATCAGGAGATCATGAGGATGCAAATCTAGCATAGCCGACCGGCCATAACCATTTGGCCACAACAGCTTGGCTACGTGGCCATAATTGTTTAGCCATAGCAGTTTAACCACCTGGCCTTGGCCGCCTGGCCGTTTGTCGCAGTACATGCATGCATTGCCTTTAGCAAGAATTAAGCGCAGCGGGGACATCAATTATGCCGGCGATTTTGCAAAAGCACGTTGAGCAGGCCAAAGACTTTTGGCGCAATCTCGATAGATCGCAAAAGAACAGGATATATATCACATCGGGCATGGTCGTCGTGGCCGTGTGCCTTTTGATATTTATCATAACGAGGCCGAACAGGATGACGCTGGTGTCCACACAGGACAGGGCGCAGGTCGGCGAAATGGCGCAGATCCTCGACGACTCGGGCATTTGGAACCGCGTCGAGAACGGCGGGACGAGCATCCTCATCGACACGAAGAACAATGACCGCTCCCAGGTACTGCTGGCGCAGGAGGGCTACCCCAAAGACGGGCTCGCCTTCGAAGACGCCATCTCGATGATCGGCCTGACTACGACGGACAACGAAAAGAAGCGCATCTGGAAGGCCCAGACGACCTCCGACATCGAAAAGAAAATAAAGATGCTCGACAACATAGAGAACGCGACGGTCCAATTGGCCATCCCGGAGCCGAGGATCTTCCTCACAGACAGCCAGCAGCCGCAGCGCCCGACGTCGACCGTGACGATTTGGCCAAAGGAGGGCAATACGCTGCTGCCGACGCAGATCGACGGCATCAAGCAGATCGTCATGGGCAGCGTCGAGGACATGGACTATGAGAACATCATGGTCATCGACAACATGGGCTACCCGCTCGACGGCTCGTCTGACGTCGACCCGATGAGCCTCATCCCGAACCAGGAAGAGCTGAGGCAGCGCTACACGAAGGACATAGAAAATAAAATATTCCGCCTCTACGGGTTGTCCAAGAACGACTTCTTCGACAGCCTTTCCGTCGTGGCCAGCCCGTTTTTGGACTTCGCGCCGCTGGACTACACGAACGAAAACATATACACGCCGGACGGTTTCGATGCGGGCGAGGGCGCCCTGCTGGAGCGGCACCTGCGCAGGGAGGACGCCACGAACTATACGACGGGCGGCGTCCCGGCGATGGACACGAACCCCGGCGAGAACATACCCATCTACCCCATGCAGGGGAACACCGGCACCGGCGAATACAACATGCTCGACGACCAGACGGCCTACGGCTACAACAAGCGCGTTGAAGTCGGCGCGAAGGCGCTGGGCGAGTTCGTGCCGGCGAAGTCGAATCTCAGCATCGTCTTAAAATACGGCCTGGACGTCGAGAGCGACGCGAACCTCACCGAAGAGTTCATGGACGGCGTGCAGTTGGCGGCGAGCAACGCGACCAGCATCCCCCCCGAGAACATCAGCGTGACGAAGATGCGCTTGGCAAAGCCGGTGACCCCCATTGTGCCCATCACCGAGCGCATCCAGCAGGTGATCGCGGACTATGGGATTCTGATATTGCTGCTGTTCCTCATCCTGACGCTGATCCTCTCGCTCTTTATGCGCGGCAAGCGCAAGGAGGAAGAAGAAGTGGAGGACCTGCAGCTCCAGATAGCCGAGGGCATCATCGAGCCCGAGGAGGGGCGGCAGTTCCAGGACGTGGATTTTGACGAGAAGTCGGAGATACGCGAGCAGCTTGAAAAGCTGATACAGCAAAAGCCGGAGGCGGTCGCTTCGCTGCTGCGCAACTGGCTGGCGGAGGAATGGGAATAAACGAATTAGGTGAAAGAGCGATAAATGCGTAAAAGGCGAACACATTAATGCGAACACATTAAACAAGGAAGAAGGCTGGACGACGATTGGCACCTAAAAACGCCCTAACCGGAAAAGAGAAAGCCGCGACTCTTCTTATAGCGCTTGGACCCGAATACTCCGCTGACATATTCAAACACTTGAGGGAAGAAGAGATAGAGGAGCTGACGCTTGAAATAGCGAGCATAAAGTCCGTCTCGACGCAGGAAAAAGAGGAGATTATGGAGGAGTTCTACCAAATCTGCCTCGCCCAGAACTACATTGCCGAAGGCGGCATCGGTTACGCCAGGGAGATACTGGAGAAGGCCCTCGGTACCCAGAAGGCGCTCGACATCATCAACAAGCTGACGGCGTCTTTGCAGGTCCGGCCATTTGAATTCGTGAGAAAAACAGACCCCATGCAGTTGCTCAACTTCATACAGAAGGAGCACCCACAGACCATCGCGCTGATACTCGCGTACCTTTCGCCGCAGCAGTCGTCGATACTGCTGTCCGGGCTGTCCGCCGAAAAGCAGGTGGACGTGGCGCGGCGCATAGCGACCATGGACAGGACGTCGCCGGACGTCATCAAGGAAGTGGAAAACATTTTGATAAAGAACCTATCGTCCCTGGTGACAGAGGACTTCACGTCTGCGGGCGGGATACAGACCATCGTGGACATACTCAACAGCGTGGACCGGGGCACGGAGCGCCACATCATCGAGACGCTGGATGTGGAGGACGCGGAACTGGCCGAAGAGATCAAGAAGCGTATGTTCGTGTTCGAGGACATTCTGCTGCTCGACAGCAGGTCCATACAGCGCTTCCTGCGCGAGGTGGAGAACAATGTGCTTTCCGTGGCGCTCAAGAGCGCGACCGAGGAAGTCTCGAAGATCATATATGCCAATATGTCGAAGCGCCTGGCAGAAATGATAAAGGAAGATATCGAGTTCATGGGCCCTGTGCGGCTTAAGGACGTCGAGGAGTCGCAGCAGAAGATCGTCAACATTATCCGCAGGCTGGAGGACGCGGGCGAGATCATTATATCCAGGGGCGGAGGCGATGAGATAATTGTCTAATAAAGTGTTCAAAAACTATCAAATCAACCTGGGCGTGCCGTTCCAGGTGAAGGTGCCGCTGGAGGAGCTGCTCGACGGCTACTACGACACATCGGGCAGGCTGGATCTGTCGCGTGTGGCGGGCGGGCTGGACGGCTTGGATGGGCTGGGCGAAGTGGGCGACGTGGGCACCGTGGGCGGCGTTGGCGGCCAGGGCGGCCAGGACGCCTTCATTGCAAATGGGCTGTTCGCCGGGATTGGCGTCGCAGTTACACCCGACGGCGCTGTGGACATGCCGAACGGCGCTGTGGAAATGCCGAACGGCGTAGAGGACATGCCGAACGACATAGCGGACATTCCGGATTCTGCGCGCGCGGAGGCTGAGAGCATATTGGGAGAGGCGCGCGCGGAAAGCGCGGAAATCATCGCCTCGGCCAATGCCGAGGCCCAGGCGGCTAAGGAAGCGGCTGCGCGCGAGGCCGACGCCTATATCGAAAAGGCGCGCATGCGGGCCGAAGCAGAGGCGGCAGTACTGTGGGAGCAGGCCAGCCGCGAAGGCGAGCGCGAGGGCAGGGAAGAGGGCAAGGCGGCGTATGACAGCCTCATCGACGATGCGCAACGCCTAAAAAGCGAAGCGCAGCGCCTGCAGGATGAGGCGCAGCTCCTGCGGGACGAAGCGGAGCGCATAAAGAGTGAAGCGGAAGCCGAGTACATACGCTTGATGGACGGCGCGGAAGGCGACGCGCTCGGACTTATCTTGGATATTGCGAAGAAGGTGATCGGGGACGAGATCGCACAGAACCGTGAAAGCCTTATATATATGATAAAAGACGCTTTTATGCATTGCACGAACAAGGAAAACGTGGTGCTTAAAGTGTCGCCCGACGATTTTGATTTCGTTTCCCAGAACAGGGACATGCTGCTCTCCATGGTGGAGGGGCTTGACACGTTGGAAATAAAGCGCGATTTGGCGCTGGCGGCGGGCTCGTGCCAGATCGAGACGCCGTTCGGTAACCTGGATGCGGGGGTCCAGACGCGGTTCTCTAAAATAGAGGGCGCGTTCTACGGCCTCCTGTCGACGCAGCGCCAGCCGGTGGGCGGCTATACGGCACAATAAATGCAGGAAGAATTGTCGCTGGCCAAATACGGGATGGCGCTGGCCGGAAAGTCGTTCATCGAGTTTTCCGGGCATGTGAGCAAGGTCGTGGGGCTCACCATCGAGTCCGACGGGCCGGAAGCCAACATCGGCGAGCTGTGCGAAATCAAAGCCTCGCGCGAGGGGCGCTCGATCTATGCGGAGGTAGTGGGCTTCCGCGACGGCAAGGCCCTGTTGATGCCGCTGGGCAGCCTCAGCGGCGTCGGCCCCGGCAGCAAAATCGTCGCGACCGGCACGAGCCTGTCCGTCGCCGTGGGCCGCGAGCTGACGGGGCGCGTGCTGGACGGGCTGGGCAGCCCCATCGACGGCGGCGGGCCGATACGCGCCGAGGCGGCGTTCGCGGTGGAGCACCAGGCGCCGCACCCGCTGGCGAGGAAGCGCATCGCAGAGCCGCTGCCGCTGGGCATCAAAGCCATCGACGGCCTGCTCACCATCGGGAAAGGGCAGCGCGTCGGCATATTTTCGGGCAGCGGCGTCGGCAAGAGCACGCTGATGGGCATGATCGCCCGCAACACCAAGGCCGACATCAACGTGATCGCGCTGATAGGCGAGCGCGGCAGGGAAGTGCGCGAGTTCCTGGAGAAGGACCTGCAGGCGGAGGGCCTGAAGAGGTCCGTGGTGGTCGTCGCGACATCCGACCAGCCGGCGCTCATCCGGCTGAAGGGCGCGTTCGTGGCGACAGCGATTGCCGAGTATTACCGAAGCAACGGGTTCGATGTGCTGTTTCTGATGGACTCGCTGACGCGCTTCGCGATGGCGCAGCGCGAGATCGGCCTCGCGGTGGGCGAGCCGCCCGTATCGCGCGGCTATACGCCGTCCGTGTTCGGGCAGATGCCAAAGCTCCTGGAGCGGGCGGGCTGCTCGGAAAAGGGCTCCATTACCGGGCTGTACACCGTGCTGGTGGACGGCGACGACATGACCGAGCCCGTGACCGACGCGGCGCGGGGCGTGCTGGACGGGCATATAGTGCTCACGCGCGCGCTGGCGGACCGCAACCAGTACCCGGCCATAGACATCCTCGCCAGCATCAGCAGGGTCATGCCGGACGTGGTCGCGCCTGGGCACAGGGAGCTTGCGGCGAGCGTGAAAAAAGTGATGGCCATATACCGCGACGCGGAGGACCTGATAAACATCGGGGCGTACGTGCGCGGCAGCAACGAAAAAATAGACTACGCGATAAGCGTCATTGACAATATCCAGTCTTTCATCGAGCAAAAAGTCGATGAAAATTTTTCGTTCGACGACGTATTGAATATATTGGGCGGCGTGCTCCACTGAGCGGGCGGAATCTGACACATGGCTGTATTCAAATTTAAGCTGAGGTCGCTGCATCGGCTGAAAGCGCAAATCGAGGACCAGGCGAAAAACAAATTCGGCATCGCCATCGCGAAACTGAACGCCGAGCTGGCCGTCCTGAACAGGATTAGGGGCGCGATTGCCGCTGCCATGGACGAGTTCCGCACATTGTCGGGCAAGCGCTTCACGGCGGGCAGGATCAAAGAGTTCAACTACTTCATATCGACCATGAGGGACAAGGAGGCCGCGCAGCAGACGGTCGTCGAGGAGGCGATGGTGCGGGTCAACCGCGCGCGGGAGGAGCTGATTGTCGCGTCCCGGCAGCGCGAAATGTTCGACAAGCTGCGCGATAAGGCGTTCGCCCGATATATGGAAGAGGTGCGGCGGGCCGAGCAGCGGGCCGTGGACGAGCTGGTCAGCTACAGGGGCAGCCTCCAAAGCGGCTGACGGGCTGTCAGGCTCGGGTTGTCGGGTTCGGGCTGTCAGGATAACGGTCGATACTTAGGAGCGGATAAATGGCAAAAAAAGAAAAAAAGACGAGGATTAAGAAGACAAAAGAGCAGAAGCGCGGCGGCGGGTTCCTGTTCGCCGTGGTTTCACTGCTGTCGGCGCTCCTTGTTATAGGGGCGGTGCTCGCGGGCTTCCTATTCATCATCGTGAGGATGAATGTGCTCGGGGTGGCCGACACGTACAGGGACGCGATAGCGAACACGCCGGTTCTGAACCTCGCGCTGCCCGCGCAGGAGAAGGACGATCCGAGCGAAATGACGTTTGAGGAGCTGGTCGCAGCTTACGACATATCCGTTTCCGAGTATGAGAAGCTGAAGGACGAAATGGACGGCGCGAACAAGCGGATCGACGAGTTGAGCCGGGCCAAGAGCGAGTTCGACGCGCGCGAGATGATAAACAACGAGAGGACAGCGCAGTTGCAACAGCAGCTCCTCGCTCACGAGGCGAACAAGAAACAGTTGGACGACTTGAAATACGACCTGGAGCGCATCATCGCCACCGGCGACAAGGAGGCGTTCGCGAAGTATTTCGAGAACGTGAGCCCGGAGGTGGCGCAGGAGATATATTCGCAGATTGTCCAGGAGCAAAAGGGCGACGACGAAAAAAGGAAGTTCATAAAGCTGTTCGAGGAGCTGGAGGTAAAGGCCTCGGCGGAGATAATCGAGACGCTGGGCTACACGCGGATCGACTTTATTACGGACACGCTGGGTTCGGTGAAAAAGGAAATCGCAGCCGAGATCATCGCGAAGCTGACGCCAGAACTGGCCGCGCAGATAACGCTGCGCCTGTCGGGGAACTGACCTGCAGGGCTGCGGCGGGGCGGTTAACCTACGCCTTACTATTTGCCCTACAATATAATCGTTAATATGCCGATACATGATCTAGGACATGTATCGGTTTTTTTATGCGCTGATATAGCCATGTCCTGTTTATCGATGAAAGGAGGTGAAACAATGACGAATATCAATTTGAATAGTGTAGCCAACGCAATACCGGACCTATCTACCGGTTATTTTGCCGCCGCGAACGCCATGTGGGCGTACAACGCGCGGCGGGACGACGCCTCGCAGAGCGGAACAGATGGCGAGATGCCTGTCCAGCGCGGGGACGGCGGTATCATCGGGTTTAGCGATTTATTGTTCGAATCGCGCGCGGATCAGGGCGGCGAACGGGCGGCACACAGGACGCGCGACGCCATCGCCGATCTGAAAAGGTACGGCGCGGCTGCTGCCCGCGACAATCAACAAACAGCAAAAAGCTACAACAGCGACGCGGGCGGCGCAACCAGGGCCAGGCGCGACGGCAACCCGTCGGCTGGTTACGGGCAGGCAGGCTACGGAACACAGGAAGCCGGAGGCGCGGCGGCGCAAAACAGGCAGGCGGCGGATCATACCGAAAGGCGCGGCGCGCGGGATAAAGGCGCCCCGGTAAGCGGCGAACGGCAAGGCGGCGGCGCAAGAGGTACGGACGGCCAAAACGCACGTGGAAGCGCAGTTAAAAATGGAACGCAAGGCGCCGCTGTATATTCAGGCGAAGACGCGAAAGCGGCCAATGTCGCAGCGGTAGGCGCCGAAGCCCATCCGGTAGCGGAGGCGGTCTCGACGGACAGCGACGGCGCGGGCAGGACACATACTGTACATGCTGACATGGCTCGGGGAAGCGGCGGATCAGCCGGAGGCGACCAAAGTTTTCGCGCTTATGCAGCAGACGCCGGATTGCCCGGCAGCGATGCAGCGGCGCGGCGGGCGGACTATTACGACGGGGCGAAAAGCGCCCAGGACGGGCGATCGCAGACGCAACAGGCGCAGCAAGCGGCGCAGGGCGCGGCAAGCGCGATCGGTGCGGAGCTAGTAGGCGCATCGGAATTTTCAGACATGGTATCGGATATTACGGGCGAAAGCGTGCTACTGAACGTCGTAGACGCAAGCGCGAACCAAATGGCTGCCAATGAAGGAATCGGTGGCACAGGCGGGACGGCCTGGCTGGACGGCGTTGGGCAGTCGCTGAAGGGCGACGAAACCACGCTTGCAACGGAAACCAGCGAAGAAATTTCGGCGTACGTCGACGCGAACAGTGGCGAGCCTGACAGCGCGGACGCAGCCGCGAACGGAGCGGCAGTCGGTAATGCAAGCGCCGCAGGTGAAGATATGCCGGGCACGCGCGTGGCTGGAGCCGGAGCTGGGGCTGGAGGTACAGCAGTCGGCGCCACAGGCGGCGCGGAAAGCCGGGACGCCCTGCAAGGCGGGGCGGCCACCGAGGCGTTGCAAGGCGCCGGGGGCGCGATTGGCGAGGCAGGATTCGGCGCTGGAGCGCATTCGCAAGGCGGCGGGACCGGGCGCGGCGACGCGGCGCAAACGGCTGCGGGAACGGGTGTTGGCTCGAACGCGAGCGCAAACGCGAGCGAAAACGCAAGCGGGGGCGCAAACACGAGCACAGGCGTTGCGGCGCAGGCGGAAACAAACAACGCCGCGCTGTCGCATAATGCCGCGTTTGCTTCAAACGGCGTACAAATGAATAACGGCGGGGGCGGCGGCGTATTTGCCGGTCAAATCCAGAGGCACGCGCCAGCGGCTTTTATGCCGGAATTTTATGAGAACCTGGCGCGCGAAGCGAAGATTATGCTCCAGGGCGATAAATACGAGTTCATGATGCAGCTAAAACCGGAAAGCCTGGGCAAGGTCGCAATGCGGATACTGACGGAAAACGGCGTTGTCAGCGCGCGTTTCACGGTCGAAAGCGAGCAGGCGCGCTCGGCGTTGGAAGAGAACCTCGGGCGGCTCCGGGACACGTTCGTAGAGCAAGGGCTGGACGTGCAGGGCTTCTTTGTCGAGGTGCGCCAGGGCGGGGGCCGCGAGGCCCACAGCGACGGCGCGGACTATAACAGCAACCGCTATAGGGCGGCGGCCAGGGGCGCCGGTGACGGCGTGGCTGCGGCGGCGCTCGACGCGGGCAGGCAGGCATTTTTGCGCAACCAGTACTACGATCAACAGAGCAGCGTACATTATACCGCCTAACGGAAATATAGAGGAGCAAGCAAAATAGAGGTGAAAGCGTGAAAATAAATAGAAAGGGCAGGGCTGTGGCGCGACGCCATTCATTTATATGTGCAATGTGTACGCAGTCTGTGAATGGCGTTTGATATGGCAGTTGGTTATATCGACAACAACGCTTTTGTCCAGCAGATCATCGACAAGGGCATAGCGGAGGCCAACCAACGCAACACTGGCGAGATGGGCAAGCAGGACTTTTTGAACCTGCTGGTTCTGCAGCTCAGGTACCAGGATCCGCTGAACCCTGTCGACGACAAGGAATTTATCGCACAGATGGCGCAGTTCTCGGCGCTGGAGCAGATGCAGGCCATGAACGCGAGCAACACAGCGATGAAGGGCTTTTCGATGATTGGCAAATACGTGTCGGCCATGGTGGCGGACAGTGTCACGGGGCAGGCCCAATGGGTCGAGGGCCATGTGGAGAGCGTAGTCATGAGCGGCTCCAAGACATTTGTCGTCGTCGGCGGCAGGGAAGTGCCCATCGATAGCGTCTACAATGTTTCGGATGGCTTCAACCCGCTCAACTCGACGCTGTCGGCGTATACGGGACTCATCGGCTACAATGTGAAGGGCGCAGTGTTCGACCTGACGACGGGCGAGATCGTCGGCGTGAGCGGGGATGTCGTATCGCTGATCAAGGGCGCTTACGAAGACTACGCCATGTTGAACGGCGCGAATGTGCAAATCGCAGGAATCAACAAGAACGGCACGATTATTGAGGATAGGAACGAGATAAGGGAGTATCTGGAAGGCATAGAGGCCATAGAGAACCCGGCCGACCGGCATATCGAAATTTTCATAACGGACGGCAACGGCATGCGGGTACCAATGGGCGCGACGCTGCGCAGCTATGAAATCGACCCGGTGTTCGGCACGGTGAAGGCTGTGCTCGACGACGTGGCGGTCCCTGTGGCGAGCGTGGCCGCGATACACAAAACGGCGGCGGCAGCAGCGGCGGCAGAAGCGGTTCCTGGCGTGGCGGAAGCGGCAGGTGCGGCGGATGATACGGAAGCGACGGAAGTTGCAGACGGCGCGTCTGAAGCTGAGGGCGCAGCAGTCGCAGAGGACGGCATGACGGACGGGATGGCAGACGGGGCGGCAGACAGCGTCATGGATGGAGCCCCGGTAGAAGAAGCCCCGGCAGAAGGAGCCCCGGCAGACGGGCCTGGCTCGGACGGCGTCCCGGCCAACAGCCCGGACGACAGCCCCGGCGACGTGGAAGCGCCCAATGGCGACGAATTTGGAGGCTATAGCGATGACGGTGCATAATGACGGGCGCGCGCAGATAAACGCCGCAGCCATGGGCATGGCCCGCGTCGCCGCGCCAATACAGCAAACACCCGGTCGGCCCAATAGGCAGCCGGCCCGCATCAACAGCGGCGGCACAGAAAATGGTTTCGCAAAAATTCTCGACCAAGCTTCCCATAAAAACGGTACGCCCGAGTTGAAAATTTCCAAGCACGCCGAAGCAAGGCTGCACGACCGCAACATACAACTGTCCGGCGCGCAGAGGGAAAAAATCGCAGGCGCGCTGGCAAAAGCCGGTAACAAAGGCGTCAGGGACGCCCTGGTAATGATCGACGGCCTGGCGATTGTGGCGAACACAAAATCGATGACGGTCATCACCGCCGTGGGCGAGGGCGATATGCAACAAAACATATTTACTAACATCGACGGAGCTGTGTTTGCATAAATAAAATTATCATTGGCCGGACCCACCGAGGGAGGCCACCCGCGCCGGATCGACAGATGGCGCGGACACTTTGTGCAAAACAACGCCGTACAGGCGCAGCCCGCCGCAAGGCGCAGGGCCGCGCCCACAACCTAGGAGGTCATAGTTATGATGAGATCCATGTACTCCGGCGTCTCGGGGTTACGCGTCCACCAGACCAGGATGGACGTCATAGGCAACAATATAGCGAATGTAAATACTGTAGGCTTCAAATCGGGGCGCGTCGTGTTCAGCGACGTGTTCAGCCAGCTCAGCCGGGGCGCCAGCGCGCCGAACCTGGACACAGGGCGCGGCGGCACGAACCCGATGCAGATCGGGCTGGGCGCCAATGTCTACGCGATAGACAACCTGATGATGCGCGGCAGCGTGCAGCGCACGGACAACCCGACCGACATCGCCATCGACGGCGAAGGGTTCTTCATCGTGCGCGGCGGCATGTTCGACACGTACAAGTTCACCCGCGCCGGCAACTTCACGCTGGACGCCGTCGGCAACCTCGTGACGCCGTCCGGCATGAACGTGATGGGCTGGCAAAACTACACATACGACCCGTCCACGGGCAGGTACACATTCGACACGGAGCAGCCGCTGGAAGAAATCAACATCTACAGCGATACCCACAACGGGAACAAGCGCATCATCGCGCCGTCGGAGACGACGTTCGCACAGCTCACGGGCAACCTCGACGCGGACGTCGAGGACGGCACAACGTTCAAAGTTCCGTTCGTCGTCTATGACGAAATCGGGAACAGGCATGACATCACGATAGAGTTCACGGCGCAGCCGCCGACCACGTCCGGCTCTGACAGGACGCGCGAATGGACGTACGAGGTGCTGGCGGGCGACACGTACGATCTGGTTTCGGGCATGACGGGGACAGTGGAGTTCGGCATAGGCAACAACGCGGGCAGCTCCATATCGAACGGCGTGATCGTCACCCCGACAGGGCCCCAGGACTTGGTGATATTGCCGACCGACCCGTCCATCGCGAGCCAGCTCACGTTCCAGATCGACTTTTCGAACATGACGCAGTATGCATCGCAGAGCAATGTAAAGGCGTCGCGCGTCGACGGCTATACGACAGGCACGTTCGAGACGTTCAGCATAGGCTCTGACGGGGTCATCAGCGCGGTCTACAGCAATGGGCAGATGAAGCCCCTCGCGCAGATAGCGCTCGCCATGTTCGACAACCCGGGCGGCTTGCTCAAAGAAGGCGACAACCTGTTCTCGCAGACGACGAACTCCGGCGCCTTCACTAGGGGCGTGATGCCGACGTACGGCGGCTCCGGGCAGTTGGCGCCGGGCACGCTGGAAATGTCGAACGTCGATCTGTCGCGCGAGTTCTCAGACATGATAGTGACGCAGCGCGGCTTCCAGGCGAACACGCGCATCATCACGACATCGGACGAAATGTTAATGGAACTGGTAAACCTGAAGCGCTAATCGTAGGATCGTAGGTTTATAGAAAGCGGGCGACCGGGGACGGTCGCCCCTCCGGATGGATGCATAGGCGCCCATAGGGGCGTACAGTTTTCGACCTATATGGGGCGCCGCGCCCTACGGGCGCCTATGTGTTCGTAGGGTGCGATGTCCTCATCGCGCCGATTTGCGAATTTTAATAAGGAAACACATGATTAAACTGTCCAGGCTCAACAAACAAGAATACTACCTCAACGCCGACATGATCGAAACCGTGGAGGCTACGCCCGACACCGTGATCACAATGCTCAACGGCAAAAAATTCATCGTGTCGGAGCCCGCCGGGGAGGTCGTCGAAAGGATCATAGAGTTTCGCGGCAAAATAAAGCGCTTCGCGAAAATCGGATGATAATTTCCCCACTTTTTCGGGTATATTAGGGAATAACATAATACACTTTTATACATACATACAAGGGGGACAGGGAGCCTTGGAAAAAAAGAGCAGTTTCTTGATATTTTTGGTCATAATCGCATTCCTGACATTGATAATCGCTGCCCTGGTCACTTTTATCATGCTCGTGGGGATCAACGGGCCCGCCCTTGCCGCCGAAGGCGCGTACACGGGCAGGGACAATGAGCCGTATGTGCTGGCGGGAGAGCCGCCCGACGAGGCGAGCCTCGCGACGATCGCGCTGCTGGAGTCCGGGCAGCCGATCAACCTGATGACGTCCGATCCGTCAAAGCCGTCGTACGCGCTGGTCGAGATGTCTGTTAAATATTATGTCAAGATCGACGGCATAAAAGACGTCCAGGCCAAAATGAACCTCAACAAGGCCAACCTGCAAGAGATAGTCACGACGTATTTTATGGCTATGGACGTCGACGAATTCAGCCGTTTCGAGACAAAGGCGCGGGTGAAGGACGAGTTGAAACAGGAGCTCAACGAGTTCCTGCTCACGACCATTTCCGGTGAAAAGGACCGCAGGAAAGTCAAAGAAGTCATTTACGACGTTGTATTCTCCGCCTGGAATTATCAATAGCGATTAAAAAGGCAATAACTTAGCTTATTGACGGGAGGTGGACACCGAGTCTTACGCTCGACGTGACGTTTATGGGCGACATCTTATCACAAAGCGAAATAGACGATATATTGCGACAATTGACTGAGGGCGGGCCGGAAACGGACAATTTGGAAGACGGGGCCTCTGACAAAAAGGTCAAGGTCTTCGATTTTAAGCGCCCCAGTAAATTTGCCAAGGATCAGCTTAAAACGCTGAATATCATACATGACAACTACGCGCGGCTAGTGACCAACTATTTGACCGCCTATTTGCGCACGCTGGTCAGGGTGGACGTCATAGCCGTGGACGCGCTGCCCTATGGGGACTTCAGCAACTCGCTCACCAATCCGGACGTAATGGCCATCATCGACTTTTCGCCGCTGTCCGGCTCGGTTATTCTGGAAATGTCGCCGACCATCGCCTTTTGTTGCATCGACCGCATACTGGGCGGGCGCGGGGCGATGATGCAGGAGATACGTGAGTTTACCGAAATAGAGAGCGCGCTGCTTGAGCGCACGATTGCGCACCTTCTCAGCCATTACCGCACCGCGTGGGAGAATGTCATCGAAATCACGCCCCGCCTGGAAAAGACGGAGACGAACCCGCAGTTCGCGCAGATCATTTCGCCCAATGAAATGGTCGCGCTTGTCACTTTTAACATAAAAGTTTCCGAAGCGGAAGGCATGATGAACATCTGCATCCCGTATATGGTGGTCGAGCCCATCATGTCGAGGCTTACGACCAAGTACTGGTACTCTTTGATCGAAAAAGAGCCGATTGCGAACGCGAAGGAGATGCTCGAGCACAAGCTGGAGAACACATACATCCCTGTAAGAGGCGTCCTCGGCTCATCCAATATAACGGTCGCCGAGCTCCTCGAACTCTCCGTGGGCGACGTGCTGCCGCTGGATCGCGGCGTATGCGAGGAAGTCGACGTCTATGTCGGGGAGCTGCGCAAGTTTAAGGCGAGGCCCGGAGTGATGCGCAAAAAGGCCGCGCTGAAGGTGACCCAGGTACACTTAAAGGAGGAAGGCTGATGGGGGAATTATTATCTCAGGCTGAAATAGAGGCTCTGTTGAGCGGGCAGGCGCTGCCTGACGCCGCGCCGGACGGCGGCCAGCCGACGGATACGGGCGACCAGGCCGCAGCCCCGTCGGAACCGGGGGCGGATACCAGTGCGGTTGAAGAACCCGAGATAGGCGAGGGCGCGGGCGATGGCGAATCGCCCGAGGCGAGCGTAAGCGCAAGCGTTGGCGCAAGCGCGGGCGCAAATGGGGACGCGGACGAGTTGGACGACAGGGTGTTCATTATTGGCGAGGACCCGAGCGACGAATTTTCCAGCGAAGAGATAGACGCGCTCGGCGAAATCGGCAATATTAGCATGGGCAATTCCGCCACGACGCTTTTTTCGCTGCTGAGCCGCAAGGTCAACATAACGACGCCGAAAGTCACCGTCAGCACACTGAGGCACATCGCGCAAAGCTATAAAGCGCCGCTGGTCGTCGTGCGCGTCGAGTACACGGAGGGGCTGCTGGGATCGAACCTGCTTGTCCTCAAAGAGTCGGACGTCATGGTCATCACCGATTTGATGATGGGCGGCGACGGGAGCGGCATACAGGGGGATCTGACCGATCTGCACCTGTCGGCGATCAGCGAGGCGATGAACCAGATGATCGGGAACGCATCGACGTCGCTGTCTAATGTGTTTGAAAAGAAAATCGACATATCCCCGCCGAACGCGCTGAGCGTGAAAATCAACGACGGGAGCACCCTGCTCCAACTGATCAACATCGACCCCGACGAGGTTGTCGCCGTCGTCGCCTTCGAGATGATAGTGGAAGAACTACTGGACACGATGATCATGCAGATACTGCCGCTGCCGTTCGCAAAAGACATGATAAATAACCTAATGAAATCAAACATGCCGCAAGAGGCGGAGCCCGTGGCCGTCGGCCAGCCGCAGATGCAGCAGCCGCAGATGCAGCAGCCGGGCATGCAGCAGCCGGGAATGCAGCAGCAGATGCCGCCGCAGATGCTCCCGCCGGGGCAGTACCCGCCGCCGCCGTACCCGCAGCAGGCGCCGCCCTACTACGCTCCGCCGCCGCAGTACAGCCAAGGGCCGCCGCCGCAGTACGCGCAGCCGTACCCGTACGTCAACGTTCAGCCCGCGAACTTCCAGGCGTTCGAGGACGAGCCGATACTCGTCGACAAAAAGAACATCGGGCTGGTGATGGACGTAAACCTGGAGGTCAGCGTCGAGCTGGGCAGGACGCACAAGCTGATCCGGGAGATACTGGAGTTCGGCCAGGGGTCTATCATTGAACTCGACAAGCTGGCGGGCGAGCCCGTGGACATATTGGTCAACGGAAAGCACATCGCCAAGGGCGAGGTCGTCGTCATCGACGAGAGCTTCGGGGTCCGCGTGACCGACATCATACACCCCTCGAAGCGCATTTAGGGCGGCAAGCGCCGCGCGGCACGAATCGCACAGGCTTCGCTTTGCGCTTTTAGTCGCGCAAGCCATACCGTGTGATTTTCACAAACGGAGGTGAACACAAAAAAATGGGCAAAAGGATATTGATTGTCGACGACGCCGCTTTTATGCGCATGATGCTGCGCGACATCCTTGTGGTAAAAGGGTTCGAAATCGCGGGCGAAGCGGAAAACGGCATCGAAGCCGGCGCCATGTATAAGCGGCTGAGGCCCGATTTGGTACTCATGGACATAACCATGCCGGAAATGGACGGCATCAAGGCGGTGCAGGAAATATTGAAGACCGACCCCGACGCGAGGATAGTCATGGTTTCGGCGATGGGGCAGCAGGCTATGGTCATACAGTCTATTAAAGCCGGCGCGATGGACTTTGTAGTAAAGCCGTTTCATACGGATCGCGTGGTGGACGCTGTCAACAAAGCCCTCTTCGACACAGTTGTCAACTAGCACGGCGGTGATGTCTTCCGCCGCCCTTGTTGGGGGCGGCGACCCGGCATGGGGCGGCGGCATATTTGAAATCCTGTTCATACTTATTGTCTTTGTTTGCATCCTTTTCTTAGCTTATGTCGCGACGCGCTTTATCGCAAAGCGCGCCTCCGGGCGGATGAAAAGCCGCCACATCGAGATCGTGGACACCCTTTCGGTCGGCGCGGACGCGCAGTTGCTGGTCGTGAAGGTCGGCGGCGAGGTGTTTTTGGCGTCGAAGTCACAAAAGCAGATATCGCTTCTCACAAAACTTGCCCTCACATCATTGGACATACAGGAAAGCGCCGCTCAGACGCCCGGTTTCGCGGACAGTTTCCGCACGGTGCTGGAGGGCAAGCTCAGCCGAGCCCGCCCCCAGCGCGACGAGCGCGACGAGCGCGGGGAACACTGGGAGCGCGGCGGCGAGCGCGGCGGGGCCGACGAGGCGAACACCTATGGCGGCGCCGATGGCGGCGCCTATGGCGCCAGCGGTGGTACTACCGAAAGCGGTTCCAATGGCGGCTCATCTTCGTTCCGTGGGAACATCGACAGGTTAAAGGACTATACAGACTCCGGCGCGGCGGAACAGCCGAAAAAGCGGGGCGGGACTGAAAACACAGATATCTGATCACACAGGCATCCGCGCAGGCATCTGCGCAGGCATCTGCGCAGGCATCCGGCGAAGCAACCGTATCGGAGAGGTCATAATCAATAAATGGGCGAGACGACTATAAAACCGAAAAAACGCAGGAAGTATTTGCATAAAGCCGCTGCGGCGTCGGTTTTCGCGTCCATTCTGCTCTTCGCGGCGCAGCGCCCGATGGCCCAGACATTTATGCCGTTCAGCTTTTCGCTGGGAGTGGAGGGCGCCCAGTCGCCGGACGACGTAGCCGTCTCCATCCAAATCCTGCTCATCCTCACCGTGCTCACGCTCGCGCCGTCCATACTGATTATGACGACGTCGTTCGTGCGCACGGTCATCGTGCTATCATTTGTCAGGAACGCCCTTGGCACGCAGCAGATGCCCCCGAACCAGGTCATTGTCAGCCTTGCGCTGTTCCTGACGTTTTTCACGATGCTGCCCGTGCTCACCAACCTCAACGACAACGCCGTGCAGCCCTACATCCGCGAGGAGATCGGCATAGAGCAGGCCGCCACCAGCGCCTCTGACACGATAAAGGACTTCATGCTAAGGCAGTTTGGGGAGAACGATCAGAAGTCGCTCGAGCTGTTCGTCGGCATAGCCAACATCCCCACGCCCGTGCGCCCTGAGGAGCTGCCACTGACCGTTGTGATACCAGCCTTCCTCATCAACGAGCTCACCAAGGCGTTCCAGATAGGCTTTTTCATCTATATCCCGTTTCTGGTGATAGACATGGTAGTAGCCAGCACCCTCATGTCCATGGGCATGATGATGCTCCCCCCCGTAATGATATCCCTCCCGTTCAAGGTCCTCCTCTTCATCTCCATCAACGGCTGGAGCCTGGTAGCCGAAACAATAATCAAAAGTTTTAAATAAACATATACAACTAACCTATACCACTACATCAAATATCCTTTTGCCGCCCTGTTCCACCCATTTTGAGTATGGCTGTTTGTTAGCTTCTTTGCGGAAATCGAACGTCAGCATGTAGCCCTCGTTCGCGCCTTTTCGCTCCATATAGCCGAGAAGCTGTTCGTATGCCTTTTCATGCGCCACTTCGCCGCGCCAGAGTTTGAGTTCCACGATGAACTGCTCCCGCCCGAAGTCCACTATAATATCCATTCTGCGCATGTCTGTGTACTGGCTCTCTATGTGGTAGAAACCCTGCCCATTGATTAGCGGTTTTAGGTAGGAAAGAAACAACAAGCGCCCTTCGCGCTCAATGAACTTCTCGTCGCGCTCGCTCCAAATTTCGGCATAGTGATCCGCGAATTTGCGAAGGCACAGCGACATGTCGAACTGCCCGTCTTGGACTACGTCTTGTTGCAAGACCATTGCGATTTCCCTTGTCGTAGTGTAGTTTTTTGACAAGAAGTACTCATATAGACGGTTTTCAAAAATCCTGTTTGCTATTATCGTTTTGCTTCGTTCGCCTTTTTTCAAAAATCCGTACATATGGCCTAGGCTTACCATCTGGTTGTCAAGATTGAACTTCATATCCCTGCCAACAAAAAGCAAATCTTGTATAAAATCATGTAATGGCTTATCGTTTTCCATGTTCTTTATTAAATCGTCAAACAAAGTGTTATGTTCATCCAGTATGATATCAACCGCATCCTGTACGCCACGAAGCGTCCAGTTTCTGTCAAGCTCCTGATCGATACACTGGCATATTCTCGAAACCAGGAACGGATACCCGCTTGTGAAACTGTGGATTTCTGCAGCGATCGCCGGGATGTCCATGCCCGTGCTGTGGTCAGACTCGTATTCGTTGAGCATTGTGGCTATCTCAGCGGGGCTAAACGACATATCCACATCGAATGCCACCGCTATATTCCACGGCGAGTTGTACATCTTATCCTCCACCGCCGTCGGGGTGTAGGCGCCCTCGCCCGTCATCTTGAGCTTGATGTTCTTAATGTCGTGGACTCCAGCGAGGATGACACTGTGGAATGTGTGGTCTTTCCTGTTCTTGCGCAGAAGGAACTTGTTGCGGAGCATCCCGAGGAAATGGAGGAACACGCGGTTGTTGCTCGTCTTGTCAACTTCGTCGATCATTAGAACGACCTTGTGGTCCCGGCCCTGTTCGCCGGGCTTGCACATCTTAGTGATGTGTCTGCCAAGCTCCATGAATGTCGTGACGTTGCCATCCGCCCAGCTTTCTTTGCAATCATCGGAAGCATCCGTTAACTCTATAGCTTCGCTTATTAGTTTTAAAAAAGCCTTGCAAAAGCCGGCTTCCGACTCAAAAGCATTAATGCCAAGCCCCTCAAAGCTGATCGATGCCACCGTGTATTCGTCCTGCAGCGCTCTTTCGAGGCAAGCCAAGGTAGTGGTCTTCCCATACTGCCTTGCGCGGTTGAAGGTGAAGTAGCTGCGGTCGTCCACCAGCCTCTTTATCTGCTCTATCTTGCCGCTGATATCGACCATGTAGTCGTCTTCAGGCACGCAAAGACCCGTAACATTGAATCTGCGCATACAAGGCAATTCCTCTCGTTAATTTTAACGCCCATCTAACGCCCATCTAACGCCTATCTTCTTTAGGCATTCTACCATATAAAACGCCATGCCTTGACCAGGCGCAAGTAGTCATGAAAACATGCATGGCGTTGCGCCCGTGTCCTGCCCTTTCTATTATTTTACACGCTAATATTCCGGTTTTCAAAATGAAATTATGGGGACTGATTGTAGCTGCCTTGATATATATACTGCCATGCGTAGGCAACATATCGCGTTTTGTTGCCGCAGTTGCCTTTGTCCTATGCTGCGCGCAGGGGCGGGGTTGGTTTCAAGGGTTTCGGAACGTGGTATATACTCCACAACAATACTAATTACGTGTGCGGGGCGCTGTGGGTGTGGTGCGCGCAGGTCGTTTGGGAGTGCCGGCTTATGGAACAGGCTATTGTAATGGATGTTGCGAGGGAGGCGATGATGACCGTTCTCTACCTCGCCATGCCGCTGCTGGGCATCAGCCTCATCGTCGGCCTTGTTATCAGCGTGTTCCAGGCCACCACGTCGATCCAGGAGCAGACGCTGACATTTATACCCAAGCTGTTCGCGATCCTTGTGTCGCTCGCGGTGTTCGGCGCGTGGATGGGCAACATATCCACGGAGTTCGCCCTGAGCCTGTACGCGCGGGTGCTGGAAATAGTCAGATGAAAGCTTTCCATTTCAATAGACAGCTTTCCATTGATACTGATATGCGGGTAATACTGATATGCGGGGATAGCGATGAGCCCTGAGTTTGAACAGGCGCTGATAGACGCGGTGGCGTTGTTTTTTTTGGTTTTCCTGAGGGTGACCGGGATGTTCGTGGTCTCGCCCATATTCGGGCGGCAGAACCTGCCGGTTTACTATAAGCTCGGGTTCTCTTTTTTTATCGCCCTCATAATGACGAGCTCGGCGCCCATCGTGTCGCCCGGCTTCTACGGCAACGCCCCGGAGTACGTCTATTACGCCGCCCGGGAATTTATAATAGGCGCGTCCATCGGCTTCATACCCTACCTCATGTTCTCCGCCATTTATATGGCGGGCCAGATGATAGACATGAAAATCGGTTTTTCCATGGTCAACGTGCTGGACCCCGTGAGCAATGTCCAGATACCGATCACGGCGAATTTCTATTTTATACTGTGCATGCTAATGTTCATCACCGTCAACGCGCACCACATGGTCATACTGACGATCAGCCACAGCTACAGCATCATACCGCTGGGGCGCCTCAACATGGACGGGGAAGTCATGGCGACGCTGATGCGCCTCTTTTCCGACGTGTTCATCGTCGGCTTCCGGATCGCGGCGCCCATCGTCTTCACCGTGTTGCTCGCCGACGTGGCGCTGGGCACCATATCGAAGGCGATGCCGCAGATAAACGTGTTTATGGTCGGCATGCCGCTGAAAATTTTGGTCGGCATCGTCATTATGATCGTCACTATGCCGACGATGCTGATCATACTGGGCGAGCTGTTCAAGAACATAGGGAACGAGACCGTCAACTTCATGAGGGGGCTCGGAGCAGGGTGATTAACGGCGGGTTGTACAAAAATGCAAATTGGCGGCGCGTGCAGCTCCAGCGCTTCGCAAAGGATGGGCCGGGCGGCGAGAAGACCGAGACCGCGACGACCAAGAAGCGCCAGGACGCGCGTAAAAAGGGGCAGGTGATGAAGAGCACCGAGATCATCACCGCCATCATACTGCTCGTCGCGTTTTTCACGATAAAGGTCTGCGGTGGCCTGATATACGAGAGCGTCACCCGTTTTGCGAAATCGATGTACCTGGACTACATGGCATCGGCGCAGGACATCACGATCAACATAATGTACAAACTATACATCGACGCCGCGATTGCGTTCCTGCTGAGCGTCGGGCCCATCATGGGCGTCGTGTATGTGGCGGCGTTCACCGCGAACGTGGCGCAGGTGGGGTTCCAGTTCACGGCGGAGCCGCTGCGCTTCAAGCCGGACAAGATAAGCCCCATCAAGGGCTTTAAGCGGCTTTTTTCGGCAAAGAACCTGTTCAACCTGTTCAAGTCCGTGTTCAAGGTGCTGGTCGTCGGGATGCTGGCGTACACGTACATCAACGGCAAGCTGTCCGACCTGACGATGCTGATGGGCGCGGACATCATGACGATTGTGCGCAACGGGCTCGCGATGGTGTTCGACCTGGCGTTCCGCATATGCGCCGCCATCCTGTTCCTTGCGATCATCGACTACGCCTGGCAGTGGTGGCAGCACGAGCAGGAGCTCAAGATGACCAAGTACGAGGTCAAAGAAGAGTACAAGCAGATGGAGGGCGACCCGAAGATCAAGGCGAAGATCAAGGAGAAGCAGCGCAAGATATCCATGCAGCGCATGATGAGCGACGTGCCGAAGGCCGACGTGGTCATCACGAACCCGACCCATTTCGCGGTCGCGGTCCGCTATGACCTCGCGATCGCCGACGCCCCTGTGGTGCTGGCCAAGGGCAGGGACTACGTGGCGCACAGGATAAAGAAGATCGCCGAGGAGAGCGGTGTGAGCGTCGTGGAGAACAGGCCGCTCGCGCGGGCGCTGTACGACACCGTGGAGGTCGGCGAGAAGATACCGATAGAGCTCTACCACGCCGTAGCCGAGGTGCTGGCGTTCGTGTACAGCCTAAAAAATAAAAACGTTGTGTAGGGCGCGATGTCCTCATCGAATCGTAGTAGGGCGCGATGTCCTCATCGCGCCTCATCAAGGCACTTGTTTTCGTGTGTTACGTAAGGAGGTAGGCCGTTGATTCTGAAGGATTTGTCGGTGCCGATTTTATTTATAATCGTGATATTGCTGTTTATCATCACGGTGCCGTCCGGCGTGCTCGACGTCATGCTCGCCGTGAACATCATGCTGTCGGCCATAATTTTACTGAACACCATCCAGACGAACGACACCCTCGGCTTGACGATCTTCCCGACGCTCGTGGTCATCACGACGGTGTTCCGACTGTCGCTCAACGTGTCCACGTCGCGCCTGATCCTGGGGGGCGTCAGCCCGGGCAGGGTGGTCGAGAGCTTCGGCGAGTTCGTCGGCGGCGGCAACCTGGTCGTCGGCGCCCTCGTGTTCCTCATGATAACGCTGGTGAACTTTTTAGTCATAACCAAGGGCTCGGAGCGTGTCGCCGAGGTCGCCGCGCGGTTCACGCTGGACGCCATGCCCGGCAAGCAAATGGCGATCGACGCCGACCTCAACTCCGGCCTGATTAACGAGCAGGAGGCGCGCATGCGCCGCCAGAAAATCCAAAAGGAAGCGGACTTCTATGGCGCGATGGACGGCGCCAGCAAGTTCGTCAAAAACGACGCCATCGCCGGCATACTGCTGACGCTCCTGAACATCATCGGCGGCCTCATCCTGGGCATAGTCCTGTATGAAATGGCGCCGATGGACGCGGTGCAGAAGTACACCATTCTGACGATTGGCGACGGCCTCGTCTCGCAGCTCCCCGCCCTCATGGTCTCCGTCGCGACCAGCTTCATCGTGACGCGCTCGGGCGCCTCCGACAAAAACGTGAGCCAGGACCTGTACGCGCAGATATTCGGCAGCCCGAAAGTGCTGTACATCGCAGCCGGGCTGTCGTTCATCGTCTCGTTCTTCCTCGCGCGCGTACCGTTCCTGCTGCTCAGCGCCGTGCTGGCGTTCCTGGGCTACGCGCTGTCGCGCCGCATAGCGAAAGAGTCGATCCAGGAGGAAGTGGAGATTGAGGAGAACGAAGCCGAGGAGATACGAAAGCCCGAAAACGTCGTTTCGCTGCTGCAGGTGGACCCCATCGAGCTGGAGTTCGGCTACGGAGTCATTCCGCTGGCCGACGCATCGCAGGGGGGCGACCTGCTCGACCGCGTCGTCATGATACGGCGGCAGCTCGCGCTGGAGCTGGGCATGATCGTGCCCATCATCCGGCTCCGCGACAACATACAGCTTGCGCCGAACGAGTACGTCATTAAGATCCGGGGCGTAGAGACGGCGCAGGGCGAGCTGATGCTCGACCAGTACATGGCGATGAACCCGGGCTTCGTGGAAGAAGCCGTAGACGGCATCCAGACAATAGAACCGGCGTTCGGCATGCCCGCCACGTGGATATCCGAGAACCAGAGGGAGAGGGCCGAGACGCTGGGCTACACGGTCGTCGACCCGCCGTCTGTCATAGCCACGCACCTGACCGAGGTAATCAAAAAATTTGCGCACGAGCTACTTGGGAGGCAGGAGGTGCAGACGCTGGTCGACAATGTGCGGCAGAGCAACCCGGCGCTGGTCGACGAGCTGATCCCAAAACTTTTGGGCCTGGGGGAGATACAAAAAGTGCAGGCCAACCTGCTAAAGGAGGGCGTCTCCATCCGGGACATGGTCTCCATACTGGAGACGCTGGCCGACTACGGCAACGTGACGCACGACACGGACATGCTCACAGAGTATGCCCGCCAGGCGCTCGGCAGGGCCATATCCAGCCGCTTCATAGCCGACGACAACAACAGCATACTGACGCTCGATCCGGCGCTCGAACAGACGATACTAGAATCCATACAGCGCAACGACGCGGGCGCGTACATTTCGCTGGAGCCGCAGGCGACGAACAGCATCATCGGCAACCTGACGCGGCAGATTCAGAAGATCGCGCAGATTGGCAAGACGCCGATTGTGCTGGCGTCGCCGGTTGTGCGCCTGTATTTTAAGAGGCTCACGGAACAGGTGTTCCCTGGGCTGGTTGTGCTTTCTTACAACGAGATCGATCCGACGCTGGAGATACAGGCCGTCGGCATGGTGAATATGTAAGGCAAAAAGCTGCGGGAGACGACTCGACATGGCGGATATACATATGGACGAGGGGGTGAACACCGGATATATGTCCGGCGATATGAAAATACGTAAATTCACGGCGGAAAATACACATGAAGCGATCGCGAAAGTGAAGTACGAGCTTGGCAGCGAGGCGCTGATCATCAATACGAAAAAAGTCCGTCAAAAGGGGCTGCTGGGATATTTTAAGAAACCGCTGATCGAGGTGATGGCTGCCATCGACGAGCAGGCACAGGTCAAAGCGAAGCGGTTGGCAGGGCAGGCACGGGGCGCGGGCGGCGCGTTTGGCGCGGCTGGTGCAACCAGTGCGGGTGGTGCGGGTGGCGTCGTTGGCGCGGCCGGCGCGGCTGGCGTTGCAGACGCCTACAGGACGCCGTTGGCGCCGAACGACGTTTTCGCGCAGTTTCAATCGCAGTTGAGATCTAATGGTAAAATTTCGGAGACGAGCCCATACGATCTGAGGCTGGGCGGAGGTTCGAGCGCGACGGGCGTGGGAGAGGCGGGCGCGGGCATAGGCGCGGCGGGCGCTGGCACAAGCGCTGCGGGCGCTGGCATAGGCGCAACTGCAGTGGCAGAGCGCGAGGCGGCGGAATCGTTTTCAAGCGCAGCTGCTGCAGTAGCTGCCGCCCACACGGCGGGGCAGGAGCGGAGGCCCGTTGTCATAACTAACAGCGGCCGGTATACCGCAGGGCCCGCAGCGCTGGCGGCACAGGCTGCATCTGCGCTTGCGTACGCCCAGGCGGCGGACGTGGAGCGAGGCGCATTTGCGGGCGCAGGCGCGGGAGACGTCGCTGATACAGACGAAGGTGCGGGCGAAGGCGAGAATTCCGGCGCGTATTCCAGCGAAAATCCCGGTGCGCATTCCGGCGCACAATCCGGCATGCAATCCGACACGCATTCCGGCGCGAATGTGGAGGTCCGGATTGAAAACATAGAAGCCATGCTATCAAAGGTGTACCGGGAGGTCTCGATATCAACGAAAATGGTAGAGATGGACGACGAAAAGCTCGCCCCCCTCACCAAGGTGCTCCGCTTGTTCTACAACAACCTAGTGCGCAACGAGGTCGAGCCCGAATTCACCATGAGCATCATCGAAAAAGTCAGCGACGCGCTTCAAAGCGAGGACAATACATACGATGCCGCCACTGTTTTATATAACGAGGTCGCCTCCGTGCTCGGCAAGCCGGAGACCATCAACATAAGGCGGGACGAAAAGCCGACTGTCGCCATATTTGTGGGGCCGACAGGGGTCGGGAAAACGACGACGCTGGCGAAGATCGCCGCCGACTCGGCGCTCAACCGGGACCTTGACGTCGCTCTGATAACAGCGGACACATACAGGATAGCCGCAGTCCAGCAGTTGAAAACGTACGCGGAGATACTGGGCATCCCCGTCTCGGTCGCATATACCCCCGGCGAGATCAAGCAGTGCATCCAGGACTTCGCGGACAAAGACTTGATCCTCATCGACACAGCCGGTCGCAGCCATGGTCGCAGCTCTGGGCATAAAACGCAGTTCAGCGAGCTGCGCGAGCTGGTCGGCGAGTCCTCTGCGGACGAGGTGTTCCTCGTCCTCAGCTCGACGACAAGCGTAAAAAACAGCCGCGAAATAATACGGAACTACGATTTCCTCGACGAATATAAACTGATCTTCACCAAGGCGGACGAAACCCCGGTGTTCGGCGCGATGCTTAACGCGCGCATGCTGACGGGCAAGAACCTTTCATACGTGACAGTGGGCCAGAGCGTGCCGGACGACATAGAAGTAGCCAGCGTAGACAAGATCGCACGTAATGTAATAGGGAGTGCGGCTCAATGAAGGATCAGGCTGACAATCTGAGGAAAGCCATAGAAAGGCTGGGCGCCGTGCGGGTACAGGACACGGACGGAGGTCCGGCCGCCCTTCGGAACGCAGGCCCTTTGGTACGGCGAAACACCGGCCCGGCCCGCGTTTTCGCGGTGACCAGCGGCAAGGGCGGCGTCGGCAAAACGAGCGTTTCGGTCAACCTCGCCCTCGCGCTGAGCGAAATGCAGTATAAGACCTTGATAATCGACGCCGACATAGGGCTGGCCAACGTGGAGGTGCTGTTCGGGCTGACGCCGGGGCACAGCCTGATGGATTGCATATGCGGCGACAGACCCATCCGCGAGATCATGTGCGAAGCCCCGCGCATGGTCAGGCTGATATCCGGGGGATCGGGCGTGGAGGAGCTGGCCAGGATGGGCGAGCCCCAAATGGTCGCATTTATATCGGAACTGTCCGATTTGGATGACGAGTTTGACGTGATCATCATCGACACGGGGGCAGGCGTTTCGGAGACGGTACTGGGCATGGCGGTGGCCGCAGACGAGGCGGTCGTCGTCACGACGCCGGAGCCCACCTCGCTCACCGACGCATACGCGCTCATCAAAGCCGTAGTGGCCCGCGAGCGCGAAAAATGCATCAGGATAATCGTTAACAGGGCCGACAGCGAGGCCGAAGCGGCGGAAATTATGGGGAAGCTTGCGAAAGTATCAGATAAATTTCTTGATTTAAAATTAAACAAACTTGGGTATATCTTAAATGACCCATTGGTTGTGCGATCCATAAAGCAGCAACAGCCTTTTATTTTAAGCTCCCCGTACAGCCGGGCGTCGAAAAGCGTCAGGGACATAGCGCTCCGCCTGATGGAAGCGGAAGCTTTGCACCCATCCGAAAAGTACAGGGGCATGTCCGGATTTTTCGACAGAATTATCAAATTTGTCAATATGCAGCTTAAATAACGCCTCATCCAAGGGCCCTGACATATGTTAATCGGCGTGGCGGCGCCAAGGCATCCTTTGCGCCGTAAAAAATACTCAGGGGTATTATTATATGGACTTGCTGGATTATAAAATAGGGTGCCTTCTGAGGTTGGATATATATGACGACTACGGCGTAAGCATCGACAGGGACTTTGTGAGCCAGTTTGAAGAGGCCATCGATGCGTACGAAGCATACATCGCGGTCCCGCTTGTCTCGGGCGTGGTCTACGCCGTGCGCGCTGGCTGGAGCATTACCGTGTACATGCAGGACGGCAACAATTTCTACCGCTTTCAGGCGCGCATCGTCCAGAGGCTTCAGCAGGATGGGCGGCCGCTTATGCGCATCATCCGCCTCAGCGACATAGACGAGGCGCAGCGGCGCAGGTACTATCGGTTCAAATGCTCGATTCCGTTCCGCTACCGCGTCATTGACAGCCAGCACAACGACATGGACGCGCCGTTCGTCGATGGGAAGACAGCCGATATTTCGGGCTCCGGGCTGAGCTTTACGTCGGCCGCCGAACTGGAAAAAGACTGCTTGATGGAATGCGAGCTTGTGATCGACGGGACGCCGGTCTATCTCATAGGCCAGATTATGCGCTGCACACGCTCGTCGAACGACGACATGAACCGCTTTGAATATCAAATCGGTGTGCTTTTTTCGGAAATAGAGGAGCAAAAGCGCGAGTTTATTATTAAATTTATCTTCCATGAGGAGCGGCGGCAGTTGCATATGCGGATATCATAGCGGTTTTGCAGCGATTTTGCCGCATAAATGCTGCATATGTGCCGCTCGCCCGGCAATGCAAAGGAAATGGCGCCCACGGAAGGCGGTTTTGATTTGGACTATATAAAGTATCTCAACGCGTTCATTGACGAGGCTAATGAGAACGTGCACGCGCTGAACCGATATTTGTTGGAGCTCGAACAGACGTCCGGCAACCCGATTCTGTTGAACGGCTTATTCCGTTCGGCCCACACGTTAAAAGCATCATCTCAGACCATGGGTTTTTTGCGCATGGCCAGGTTGACGCATGAGATGGAGGGCATCATCTCTGCGGTCCAGGACGGCAGCGTCGACATGAACAGCGGCGTGTTCGATCTGCTATTCCGCATCGTGGACTGTTTCGAAAGTTTCCTATTCCATATCTTTGAATTTGGCAACGAAGGCGGCTCGGGCTACGAGGATTTGCTCGGCGAGATTGCGGTTCTGCGCGGCAGGCCCGAGGAGGGCGCAGCGGGCGGCGCGGCGGGCGATGCAGGTGGCGCGGGCGGTGCAGGCGTTGCGGGCGTCGCGGGCGTCGCGGGCGTTGTAGGCGCTGCGGGTGATACGGGTGCGGCAAGCGAGGCGTGCGACGACGGTGTGTTTGGCGGCGAGGAAGATCGCACTCTTGGTATTATAGATAGGGCAGATTACCGCGCTGTGGGCGCAGATGATCGTACTGAGGGTGCAGAAACCAGCGCTGCGGGCGCAGATGATCGTACTGAGGGTGCAGAAACCAGCGCTGTGGGCGCGGCAAGCATCGGCCCGGACGCCGCTACAGGCGCCGCTACAGGCGCCATCGCCGAGGGCGTTTACCTCGGCAGCGGCGGGAGGCTGTTCGCGCTGCGGCCCAGCATAGTGGGAAGCGCCGCTGCCGGTAATCATCAAGCACCGCCGCTGCCCCCGTTCAGCGCGGAAGAAAGCGAAAAGATATTCGACGCTACAGAGAGCGGGAGGCGGGCGTACGTTATCAAGTTCGTACTCGTCCGCGACTGCCTGATGAGGGCCGCAAGGGCCTTTATCATAATTCAAACGCTTGAAAAACAGGGCGACATAATCCGGTACGATCCCAATATAGAAGCCATAGAAGACGAGCGCTTCGGATCTGAGTTTTCCATGACGCTGCTCTGCGACGCCGCAGCGGACACGCTGCAGGGCGTAATCGCGGGCCTGTCAGAAATCGAACGGTTCAGCATCCTAGAAATCGTTGCTGAACCACGCGACGCGTATGGCGTAGCGGAGGCCGAGGCAGTAGTTGCCCTGGAGGCAACCACCACCGCCCGAATGCGGCAGCGCGCAGATTGGCCTGTGGATTTTCAAGGCAGGACAGTCAGGATTGGCTTGAACCAACTGGAGTCGCTGCAGAACCGCGTCGCGGAGCTGTCCCGAACGGTCTCCGGGCTGGTTGGAAAAATGCCAAAACAGACGGCAAAGCAGTTGGCCGGGCCCATAGAACAGTTGCATGAAAGCGCGGCTGGGCTGGAGAGCGCCGTTGCGAGGATGAGCACTGCGCCGCTTGCGGACATATTCGACAGGTTCCCAAAAATATTCGCCGAGTTGACGAAAAAACTGGGTAAAAAGGCGGATCTCGTTATTAATGGCGGGGAGACGCGCTGCGACATCAGCCTCGTCTCCGGCCTTACGCAGCCGCTGCTGCATATACTGAGAAACAGCATAGACCACGGCGTGGAGACGCCGGAATCGAGGCTGGCAAAGGGCAAGCCCTCGGCGGGGCTGGTGACGGTCAACGCGCGTTCCAGCGGCGACGAGGTCGTCATCGAGGTGGAGGACGACGGCTCGGGCATCAATGTGGACAAGGTGCGCGACAAAGCAGTCAGCGCCGGCATACTGGGCGAAACCGAGGCAAGGCTCATGTCAAGCGAGTCCATCATTGAGTTGATCTTCCTGCCCATGCTCTCGACACGCGAGCAGGTGTCCATGTATTCCGGGCGCGGCGTCGGCATGGACGTCGTGAAGGCCAAAACGGAGGAGCTCGGGGGGACTGTCGCTATAGAGTCGCGGGAGGGGAAAGGCACAAAAATTATTTTGCGCATGCCCTGCACCGTTTCGGTCACGGACGTACTGCTCATCAAAATCAACGGCGACGCACACGCGCTGCGCCTAAGCCAGGTTGAACGCGTGCTGCGCGTGCAGCCTGCGGGGATAAAGCTAATAAATGGCCGAAAGACGCTGATATATCGGGACGATTTGCTTCCGATCCTTTATTTGGGGGAGGAGCTCGGGGACATTGGCGGGTTTATAGAGTTGTTCCGGGCGGACGCCGGCGCGGGCGCAAGTGTAAGCGCGGGCGCGAGTGTAAGCATGGGCGCGAGTGTAAGCATGGGCGCGGGCCCAGTCGCGGCGGCGCAGGCCCATGCAAGCAACTCCGTGCTTGACATAGCGGAAGGATTTGGCGATAGCCTGGACTGCATAATCGTAAATACTGCCGCCGGGCGCGCCGGCCTGATAGCGGACGAGGTGGAGGGCAGGGCCGAAATCGTGCAAAAGCCTTTTGGAAAAATGCTTCCCCAAGCGGGGTTTTATAGCGGCACAGCTAACGCTGGGGGCGCATTTTTGGCATTCATCATAGATACGGACGCGCTGATTAAAGCCTCGGGGGTCTTCGGCGACAAGCGCGCGAAAACCGGCCCATCCCCCTATGCAAGGGCGTGAGGCCATTATTAGTACCTGGCTGGCCAGTAATAAAGAAGAAAGGGCGCGACTGTGCTGCCGGCACAAATATTTTATGTGCCATATTGTGCCATATCATCACAGTACGCGCGCGGTCATACATATGAACAGGGATTTGAATATGATGGACGAGCTCCATCTGGACGTCTTGCGGGAGATCAGCAACATCGGATCGAGTTCGGCGGCGACCGCACTGTCTAAAATTGTGGAGAAGAAAGTGGCGCTGTCCCTGCCGACGGTTAGAATATTGGAATTCAACGAAATCACAAAGATACTCGGCGGCGAGGAAACGCTGGTTATGGGCATCCTGCAGCCGATGCAGGGCGATCTGTCCGGCAACATCATGTTTTTGCTGGGGCTGCAGGAGGCGCACGATCTGGCGGCTCTGCTCATGAGCCAAATGCTCAATGTCACTAAATCCCCGAACGAACTGGGTATATTTGACGAAATGGAAATGTCGGCCTTGCGCGAAATCGGCAATATTATGATCAGTTCCTACCTGTCCGCCATTTCCACGCTAACAAATTTGAAAATAACGCCGTGCGTGCCGGAAATGGCGCTGGATATGGCGGCGGCCATACTGAGCGTGCTGACGATCGAGTTCGGGAAGATCGGCGACCGTGTGCTGTACATATCGAGCGAGTTCAAACAGGACAACATCAAGGTGGGGGGCGATTTTTTCCTGGTGCCGGATATTGCGTCGTACGGCACGCTGCTGGACGCATTGGGGGTAAGCTGAGTTCAATGGTAGTTATAAAAGTGGGCATGGCGGATCTGAACGTGGGGCGGCACCCATGTATGCTGACGACTTTGGGACTGGGCTCATGCGTTGGGATTTCATTATATGACAGAAAGACCAAAATATCGGGGATGGCGCATATCATGCTCCCATCCAGCAAACAAGCCCGCGATTCGGTGAATATAGCGAAGTTCGCCGACACAGGCATTATCGATCTCATAAACAAAATGATCGGCCTTGGCGCCAACAGGTCGTCCCTTATCGCCAAGCTTGCCGGGGGCGCGCAGATGTTCGCTTTCAAGGATGTGTCCGAAGTGATGCGGATCGGCGATAGAAACATAGAGGCGTCGCGGCACATCCTATCATTGATTAAAATACCCGTCATTTCAGAGGACGTCGGGGCGAATTTTGGCAGGACAATAGAGCTTTATTCGGCCGACGGGACACTGTTGATAAAAACTATTGGGCATGGTTCGAGAACAATATGAGGGGAATATAACATACGATGCTGGAGCGGGCTATGGAGATATTGAATAATCTGCCTGTAATACTTGCGGCGTCCACGGCGTTTCTGGCCGGGCTGTACGGTTATTTGAACAATCTGCCGAATTCCCGCGTATACCAGAATATGAGCCTGTTCCTGATAGTCTTCTACATCATCGGGACGCTTTTGAAGCGGACGGCCAAAAGCATTTGGGAAGATGTACAGGAAAAGGCGGCGCTGTCCGTTGAGGGCGATCTGATGCTGGACGGTCAGGACTTGGAAGCGATCGAGGCGTTGGGCGGCGCGGCGAACGGAGCGGCTGGCGGCGCGGGGGCAGGGGGCGGGGGAGCGGGCGGGGCGG
>Ga0099364_10001715_pt1 | contig 35893 bp, 31 predicted proteins | sample TergutTh196P3_FD_73070 | JGI IMG/M metagenome (GOLD analysis project Ga0099364, IMG submission 73070) | Microcerotermes parvus P3 segment gut microbial communities from Pointe-Noire, Republic of the Congo - Th196 P3 | ecosystem: Host-associated > Arthropoda: Insects > Digestive system > Gut ... | reverse complement strand
GCGGATTAACCCAAGAAGAAATAGTTAAATATTTTCCTGAATATATCGATGAGACAGCAAAAAAAATGAATATTTCACCGACGGAATTGCTCGAGCAGATGCGATATTACTACGATGGTTTCTGTTTCGACAACGAACTTCGACTAAAACTGTATAACCCTTATTCAACATTATCGTTTTTTGCACTAAAGAAATTTTCGAACTATTGGATACATGCGGGACGTTCAAAAGTTATATCTGACTTTATGAAAAACAGGCATTTAACCGTTGAGCAGTTTCGTAATTTTCCTATTGATATAGATTTTGCCGAAAGTCCGGGCGATGTAGATACAACCACACCAGAGGGTTTTCTCTATCAGGTCGGTTATTTGACCTTGAGCCACGCCGACGATGATAATTTTTATCTTGATTACCCCAACATAGAAGTCCTAAATTCGATGTCGGCATTAGTTGTAGAAAATATTCTGCGCGACAGCGACGAAGATTTTGGTCAATGCCGAAAAGACCTGTTAGCAGGTCTGCGTGAGGTAGATTACAATAAGATTGTAGGGGCTCTCAATCGCATTTTAGCAGGCATCCCATACGCTGATTATGCCAAAACAGCAAAAAAAGCCGTTTCTCATCTATGTGCGCCTACTGAATCGGACGAGCAAAAGTATAAATTTCAAATGGAATGGCTTTATCGCAGCAATATTCTTTGTTTCATGCGCGGTTGCGGGGTCAGAGTTTTTGCCGAATTGCCCAGCAATCTGGGACGCTCCGACATGGTAGTCGTGCACGGCGGAAAAACGTGGGTGATTGAAATAAAAGTAGCATACAAGGGAGACGTCCCGGCTACGAAAGCGCAAGAGGCTTTTAATCAGATAGATGAAAAAAATTATGCCGCCCCCTATCCCGACCCTGTCTGCATAGGAATGGCTATTGATAACGAAAAACGACAAATAACGGAGTATAGTTGTTGAAAAAAAAATAAAGAAAAAGCCATTTATTTTCAACACATTGAAAAATCAAGGGTATCTGTTAAATCTGTGTCGTTTGCGTGCAAAAGGGTCAAACAGACCGACTAACAACCCTAATTTTTCAAATCGCTAATATGCTTCATCAGGCGCTCAAAGTACGAAACAATATCTTCGTCGGGTTTTATTGGGAATGTTTGGGAAGACAGCTCAATATTGTCCAACATATTGTTGTACAGCTTAAATCGTTCCTGCATAATATTTTTATCGCCTGTTTCCCAATAATGACTTTCATCGTCCAAATTGAAATCATCAAAGTATTTATCATTAAGATACTTAATAAATTGGATTAGTAATTGATGTACAAAAACACCTGCAAACTGTGTCTTGACCGAAATCAAGTAAATATATCTTTCATTTTCGGTATTGGCAAAAAATGAAATGCGAGGCGGACAAACCATTCTGCCGTTAGACAGAAACAAAAAAGAAATTGTTTCGCTTTTAGTTGGAGTAAAGCTAATCCCGTATATTTTGTCAAATGATGTTCGGGTTTCAAAACTATCATCGGGGAAATGTGAACCGTGAGTATCATATTTCCAACCATATACGTTCGATACATCCTTAACTTCTTCTATCAGAGCCGGTAAACTTTCTGCCTTTCGCAAACGTCCGTTAAAATGAAAACTTAATCCCATGATTTATAATACATTAAAGTTGTTAATCAATAAAGCCGCAAAGTTAAGAAAAATATTTTGATTGAACAAAAAAAAATCAAAACTATTGAAAAATTTGTTTTTATAAAAAAAAAGTATTACCTTTGTAATTCCATATCGCAGTCGATTTTTGGGTCGGAAGTGAGGAGGAATTTTTGAAAAAGCATTTTGATTGAATTCTTGGTTTCTTAAAATTTGCCAATTTATAAGCACCAAAAGAATAAAGTTGAGTGTTCACGTGTTGCGCGTGGACTTGACTTGAGTTCTTAGGTGCAAAAGGTTAGGCAAATACCATAGAAGCGGGAAACAGTTGAGTTCCGCGTTTTTTGTTTTGTGTTATTTTATTTTTTTATTTTTATATTCTAATCTAAACATATTTAATTAGTTATGATGATTTTTTTGAAACAAATCGCAGCCGCTGCCGCTCGGAGTGCAGTAATGGAAGCCGAAAACCATTTAAAAAACAGGGCATTGGGAGCCGAAACCAAGCGGAAATATCGGGTGGACGTTAAAAAATGGCAAAAGATAGTTGGCGCTTGCGTTATTTTATTATTGTGCACGACGGCTATGGCGCAAACCTATGTGTCGAACATTAGAATTCTTCATCAAGACGGTGATTATCTTTTCATTATGTATGATTTGACCTCAACGGCAGATATTGAGGTACACGTTTCGATTGACGGCGGTGAAATATTTAGAGGTCCCCTGCGACACGTAGAGGGGGCTGTAGGCAAAAGCGTGCAACCCGAAAGAGATAAGATTATTGCCTGGAACGTTTTCGCAGAGTACGGTAGCGTAGACTACGAAAACGTGGTAATAAAAATAATCGCAAACGCCAACGCCATCACTGACTTACCTGCTGATGGTATGTTTCTTGCCAGAAAAGGGAAGGTTTATCAACTCGACCAAAAATTCCTGAACGACAGGAAATTGTTAGGCAAAAAGGTTTTCGAAACCAGAAAGCCGCTAACAACAAGCGAAGTGCGACAGATTATGGCAAACTCAAATGCTTTGCTTGGGTACGACAAGGGTATTAAGCAAAACCGTAACAGCAATATATGGATGGTAGCAGGAAGCGCAATTGCAGCAACCGGAGGGATAATAATGCTGACACAGCCTTTTAAAAAACACACAACAATTATAGCAAATAATATGGAGGAGCAAGGTAAAGATTATTACTATTTGTTCAGAAGAAATACGTTTATCAGAAGAAATACGTTGAATTACCCGTATATCTGGGGAAATAACCGTACTTACGATTTTTATTCATATGATAAGCATTATAATATTGAGATTGGAGGTATTGTACTTGTAGCAGGTAGTGCGGCGATAGTTACCGGTGTAATTTTGAAATTTTCGAGCAGACGGTGTGTTCAACGGTCTGTAAATTTATATAACAATAGAGGAAATGCCTTGTCGCGTTTTGAATATGATTTCAACTTTACGGGAAATAGCGCGCATTTAGCAATACGTTTTTAATAATAGATAAAAAAAGAATAAAACAATGAAAAACACATTATTATACATAGTGGTAGTCGTATCGTTTCTGATAACTTCGTGCGCAGACAAAGATAGTCGCGTAACCGGCGTAACCATTTTACCTCGCGAAGTAGAGTTAGAAGTCGGGCAAAGTATAGAATTAACAGCTATAGTTACGCCCGAAAATGCGACAGAAAAAACTGTATATTGGTTTACTGACGACTTTCGGAGTGTGACTGTAGACGATAATGGACGAATAACCCGTGTTACTAACGAGTGGTTCTGGTACGGGTATGTGACCATTTATGCAATAACCAAGGAAGGGGGATATGTTGCAACATGTCGTGTTTACTTAAGTGAGTAAATCTACACTATCCCCTTATCGTTCAGCAGGTTTACCATTTCTTCCTGTATTTCGGCTGCTTTTTGTGCGGCTGCTTCGGCAAAATTTTCGCTGCTGTCGGCAAAAATTATGCTGCGCGATGCGTTCACTAACAGTCCGCACTGGGCGTTCATGCCGGCTTTGGCTGTTTCGTAGAGGCTGCCGCCCTGTGCGCCAATGCCGGGAACTAATAGAAAATGGTCGGGTACGAGACGGCGCACGTCTTTTATCAGTTCGGCTTTCGTGGCGCCTACTACATACATTATATTATCTGTCGAGCCCCAGCTTTTCGACTGGTTGATAACTTTTTCAAACAATACATAGCCGCCATATCTGTCTTCGGTGAACTGGAAAGTTTCGGCGCCGCGGTTTGAGGTCAGCGCCAGGATTATTGCCCACTTGTCTTTGTAGCCTATGAAGGGTTTTACGGAATCTTCTCCCATGTAGGGCGCCACGGTTATTGCGTCGAAACCTATCGTGTCGAAAAATGCTTTGGCATACATCTTTGAGGTGTTGCCTATGTCTCCGCGTTTGGCGTCGGCTATAAGAAACATTTCGGGGTAGTTTGCCCTTATGTAGTCTACCGTCATGCGCAGGTTTACCCAGCCTGATACGCCATACGCCTCATAGAACGCCGTGTTGGGCTTGTAGGCTACCGCGTAGGGCGCTGTGGCGTCGATTATACGCTTGTTGAACTCGAAAATAGGATTGCTGCCTATTCTCAGAAATTCAGGAATTTTTCCAAACTCGCTGTCTAACCCCACGCAAAGAAAACTCCGCTTAGCGCATATCTTTTCGTATAACTCTTTTGACGTCATGCTTTTACATTCTGTGTTCGGGCTCTTCGGCAAAATATTCGTTCATCTTTTTCTGAAATCTTTTGAAAATAGATGTCCCCGACCTTGGCTTTTTTGTTTGCTCAATAGTATCGTCATCGTCGTCGTCATTATACGTTTCAGTTCTCTCTTTCTTTTTATAGAAGGCGTCGCTGTCGTACTCCATCAGCCGCATTTCGTCCAAATGTTCGTCTACATATTCGAAACCCTTAATCAGCAATCCTACGCCTGTTGCATAGCACGGGTCGTTCACGTTATCTGGTTTTCCGGTGAGGTGTTCGCCCGGATAGCCTGTGCGCACGTCCATACCTGTTTGGAAACGAAACAGTTGCTCTATGTGGCGAAGTTTTGCGCCGCCGCCCGTGATGACTATGCCGTAGCCTAATTTGTCGGCATATCCGGAGTTTACTATTTCGAACATCACACCTTCGATGATTTCGTCCATGCGCGCCTGAATGATGCTTGCAAGGTTTCGTATAGAAATTTCTTTGGGCTCGCGTCCGCGTATTTTTGCCGGTATCACTATATCTTTGTTGTCTTCGGCAGCATCGACCAATGCCACTCCAAATTGCACTTTCAGGTCTTCTGCCTGCTGCTCGTTGAGCCCGCACGCTTCCTTTATGTCTTTGGTTATGACGTTGCCTCCGTAGGGAAAAACTGCAGAGTGACGCAATTTCTTGTCGTAGAAGATGGCTATATCGGTGGTGCCGCCGCCTATGTCTATCAACACTACGCCAGCCTCGCGCTCCTCTTCGTGTAGAACGGCTTCAGCAGAGGCTAACGGCTCAAGAATAAGTTCCTTAATGTGTAGATTGGACATGGAAAACGATTTTTCTATGCGCTTGATGGAGTCGATGTTTGCTACAATGATATTGAAGTTTGCCTCAAGGCGTCGTCCAAACATTCCTATCGGACTGCATATATCCATTTCGTTGTCAACGACATAGCTTTGCGGAAGGATATGCAATATTTTTTTTCCTTCCTCTAATGCAATGTTTTTTGCTTCGCTTTTCAGTTGTTCTACTTCGGCGGCTGTTATGCTCTCTTCGTATGTCGAACGGTTGAAACCTTTGCGGTCTTTGACCATGCGTATATGCTCGCCGGCGATGCCAACAAAGACCTCCGAAAAAATTATTCCCGCCTGTTTTTGCAGTTCTACGATGACGTTGCGTATCACCTTTGATACCTCTTCGGGATTTAGAACCTCACCGCGTCGGATGCCCTTAGAATCGGAGCGGGTGAAGCCTATAACCTCAACCTTCTTGTTTTCGTGGCGTATCCCCAGCAGAGAAACTATTTTAGTTGTGCCGACGTCTATCGCGGCTACGTAATTAGACTTGTTATCCATGATTTTATCTTTTTGTTGCTACTACTTGACCTTCATATTTTAAATTTAACATTGAATACGTGTTCCATCCCTTCACACTTAACCCGTTCTGGTAGAACAACTTGAGGTGTGAAAATTTTGCTTCGGGATTTTCAAAAATCCCAAAAAGTATAACATGAGCGCCTACCATCGGAACGAGTTCAAACTCGCCGGCTTCGTTGACGTAAATCTGCTGTATCTGCGCCTTCCAAAAACGGTCGTCGTTGATGTAGGTTGCAAGTTCGAAAAGCTCGCGCATTATGTTTCGCCTTCCTGCCGGATGTTCGGCTGTGAAAACATTGTAGCTTTCGTTGCCCGGACGGAAATTGACGAAACCGTTGGCAACTAAAACATGAGCGCTGTAACTGTTTGAGTGTTTGAGCAACTCGCCACGCTCGTCGAGATAAAAATTGTCGCCATACCGGTTGATTACCCTGACGATAGGAGTTTGTTGAGTTACGTCGATGTGTACGGTTCCGTCTATGGTCTTGTAAATGTTCACGCGACGCACAGGAGGATGCTCGCTCAACAGGCGCTCTACATGCGGCAACCGGATACTGTCTAACAGAACGCCGCGCATCTTGTGGTCGCGGTTTTCGACCATCCCGTGTATGACGTCGGCTGTGACAAAACGACTACGGGCGCTATCCAAAACAGCGATGCGGATGTCAGTACACATGAGCTCGCTCCGCCTTTCGGAAACGAAACTCATCGCCACAACATAGTAGCAGACGACGACCACCCAAAATAATATGTTTACAAATCGCTTCACTTTTATCTATCCATGCTTCACGTTCTATTTTTAACAAATATACCTCAAAAATTTAAAACCGCAAAAATAATACATTTATTTTACTTATGCTAATTTTTTTTAAAATATTTTTTCAATTTGTGCCGTCAAAGTATCAATATCGCCCGCTCCTAATGTCAGCAAAACGTCTAAATCTTTGTTTTTCAAAATATTAATAACATCGCCTTTCGTACATAAAATTTTATCGTCTATGGTAACTTTTTCGAAAATAATTTTTGACGTCACTCCTTCGACAGGTTCTTCGCGCGCGGGGTATATGTTCAACAAAATGAGAGCGTCGAGCATGCTCAGACTTTTCGCAAAACCGTCGGCAAAATCGCGTGTGCGGGTGAACAGATGCGGCTGAAAGATGCCTGTCACGTGTCTGCCCGGATATAATTCGCGCACCGAAGAGACCGCATAGCGCAATTCTTCGGGATGGTGCGCATAATCGTCGATGTAGATGTTTTTGTCTGTTTTTATGCGAAAATCGAACCGACGCTGAATGCCCTCGAACGACGCCATTGCATCGCTTGTTTTTTCGCTGTCGGCGCCCGACAGTAGCGCCACAGCCATTGCCGCCACGCCGTTCTCCACGTTCAAGAGCCCCGGCGCACGGGTATGGATGTCGTGTATAGGCAAGATTGGCGTGCGAAGGGTGAAAAAATATCGTCCGTCGTGTTCCATTCGCAGATTTTCGGCATAAAAATCGGCGTTGCTGTCGTTCAACGAATATGTAAGCTTATGCACTCCGTCAGGCGCGTTGAGCGGCAAACCATGCTTGACAAGCAGTACTCCGTCCGGCTTTATCTGCGATGCAAACTGCGCAAAGGTCTTTTTCATTGCCTCGTGAGTTTTGTAGATGTCCAAATGGTCGGCATCCATCGACGTCACAACGGCAAGATGCGGATGCAGACGCAAAAAAGAGCGGTCGTACTCGTCGGCTTCGACAACCATGTAGCGACTGTCTTCGGCTAAAAGCAGATTGCTCTTGTAGTTTTTGGAAATGCCGCCAAGAAAAGCGTCGCAACCAATGCCGGTAGAAGTCAGAAGATGCGCTATCATTGTAGAAACGCTCGTTTTTCCGTGAGTGCCGGCAACAGCAATAGTAGCCTTGCTTTTCGAAATCATCCCCAGCGCCTCCGAACGCTTCATTATGAGGTAATTATTGTTCCTAAACCACTGCAACTCGCTGTGAGAAGCCGGAATAGCAGGAGTGTAGATTACTAATACATCTTTTGGGTCGGATAGAAATGTTTCAGGAATAGCGCTCACACAGTCGGTATAATGCACCGCAATACCCTCTTTTACAAGATTTTGTGTCAAAACAGTTTCAGTGCGGTCGTATCCGCCAACTTCCAAGCCCTTAGCCTTAAAATATCGCGCCAACGCACTCATGCCGATGCCGCCTATGCCTGCAAAATATATTTTTTTTGTGGTATTCATATTTATTTTTTATAAAAATAATTAACTGTTATTGATTTCATCAACTACCCATCTGATACAGTCTTCGGCGATTATTAACAGTCTGGCAACTTCGTCAATATCGGTCATTTCGCTGTAAGCTCCGGGATATCTGTATGTTACGGCATAGTCGTTTAAATCGATTGTTTCTCTAATATAATCGGGTATGGTTAAATAATTCTCTAACATGCTCAGCAAGAGTGTTATACTGTGCGTTTTAGGAGGCTGTTCATTTAAAAAGACAAGAAGTCCTTTCAGCGATTTTTCAATGCATTGTTGCAACTGAAAACATACATCCTCAAGTCTGATACCGTCAAAATTGGTAACTAACCTTGCCATATTAAGATTGGATTGGGCTTGTTTTAGCCACGTTTCATGTGCGTTCATATATTATTTTTCCTTCTTCGTTTATTGTTTTATAGATGTACCCCACAGTTTCTTTCAGTAGATTATATTTTTCCGTATCAAGAGCCAACAAATCAACAGGTATGCCTATTTTATTGGAAAAAAAAGCTTTGTATAAAGAAGTAGTCAACCTTCGTTCGTCTTTTAATCCACTTTTAAGAATAAGAAAGTCGTAATCGCTGCTATCGTTGAAATCTTCTCTTGCTCGCGACCCAAACATGATAATTCTGTCAGGGTCTGCTTCCGAGCGAATGATATCAATAATATTATCTATTGCACCCATTTTCAATTATTTACACGTAAAATTAAATAAATTAAAATTTCTGCAAAGATATTATTTTTTTTTGAAAAACGCAAATTTTTTTTCATTTTTTTTCTATTTCTACATAATGATAAAATGGCGTAAATATTTGAAGCGGTGTCCCTTTAGGGACAAAATATCGGTAGAAAAGATAGAACAACCCGCTCTGCGCCGTCCCTTTTGGGACGGAATATGGATTGAAAAATATTGCGTACCTAACGGCACGCCGTGGCGCATGCGTGCATCCGTTTTCTACCGATATTACATCCCTAACGGGATGACAGCGTTTATTAAGCGTCATTTTATAGATAACTTGACACTACTTGTAAAGGTATAGCTATTGGTGAAGGGTTTTGAAAAAATAATAATGTTCAATATCCTACACAAAAACCTGCTTTTTGTCTAAAATATTGAACATTATGAAAAAAAACGTCCCGCAAAAAGTGGAAAAAAAGCGAAGGGTTATGCAGGCTTTACCTAATAAGGTCTACACCTATTCGTCCTCCAAAAAACAATCCAAAATAAGTATCTGCTCTAATATTAGCTGCTAAAAAAAATCGATTTGACTGAAATCCAAATAAATCCCAGTCCACACCTATCGAAAATTCATTGTTCAGAGAAACCGTTTCATAATCATCATAACGTTCCATAGTATAGTACCCAACTCCGAACCTAATAGCCGAATATACAGTCAATTCTTTTGTTTGTCCAAAATGTTTTGAGATAATCCTTGGTCCTGCTAAAGCATGAATATGCACAAAAATATCATACATATATTCTCGATTATTCCCATTGACAAAATAATAGTATTCGTAATTAGTATACAAGCCTCCTCCGAAATTTAGTTTATAATCAATTCCAAAATAAGGTTTTTTTTTATTTCTCATAGTATAACGCAGACTGCCATCGAACAATTGTCCTGAACCTAACCACCCATATGTAATTCCCGCTCCAAACTCTACGCCAAAACTCGAATTAAATCCACTAACTTCCTCCGGCTCGCTGTCTGTCGCATTTGCGATTATTTTTATGACCACGTTTTCGTAGTCTACGCTACCGTACTCTGCGAAAACGTTCCAGGCAATAATTTTATTTTTTTCTGGAGGCACGCTTTTGCCTACAGCTCCCTCTACGTGTCGCAGAGGACCCCTAAATATTTCGCCGCCGTCAATCGAAATGTGTACTTCAATGTCTGCCGTTGAGGTCAAATCGTACATAATGAAAAGATACTCATCGGCTTGATGAAAAATTCTAATGTTCGAAACATGAGTTTGCGCCATAGCCGTCATGCACAATAATAAGATAACGCAAGCGCCGACTATCTTTTGCCATTTTTTAACGTCCACCCAATATTTCCGCTTGGTTTCGGCTCCCAATGCCCTGTTTTTTAAATGGTTTTCGGCTTCCATTACTGCACTCCGAGCGGTAGCAGCTGCGATTTGTTTCAAAAAAAATGTCATAACTACTTATATATGTTTAGATTAGAAAATATATTTCAAAAATTTCAAATAACACAAAACAAAAAAGCGCGAAACTCAACTGTTTCCCGCTATCTGTGGTATCTGCCGTAACCTTGTATTCTAGAATGTAGTTAAGTCCACGCAAAACGCGAACACTCAACTTTTCTTTGAATACTATTTTCAAATCGGCAGATTTTCAAATAACAAAGAATAAAAGCCCATCGTGCTTTTCCAAAAATTCCTCCTCTCTTTCGACCTCAAAAATTCGTCTGTGATTTGGAGCTGCAAAAGTACGTGTTTTTTTTTGATTGGCAAAAAAAAATGAAATTTTGTAAAAAAAATATTTCGTTGTTCGTATTCACTAATATGGTATTATTTATATCATTATATACGTGTTAAGAGGGAGATACACGGATTTGACGGAGTTAACGGATTTGCACGGATTTTTTGAATATTTTTTTCTTATGCTGAGGCGTCAAACATTTTTTTTTACTCCTTCCCTCCAAAAAATCCGTTAACATCTGTCTTATCAGCCTAACTTAACGAAGTGATCTCACCGAAGGTAATCCGTGTATCCCCAGAAATATAAGCAATATAAACCTTTTCTTGTATTTTGCGTCGCGCTGTCATTTCGAGCGAAGCGAGAAATCTTTTTTAGTTACAAAAAAAATTTTGCCATTTATAAAAAAACAACTATCTTTGCACCAAAAAAATAATATAAAATAAGAAAACGATGGCAAAGCTAAAAGAAGGGATAGAAATCGCAAATCCGTTGTATGACGCTGTATTTAAGCATTTGATGGATAACAATAAGGTTGCCGCCTATTTTATTGAAACCTTTATAGGCGAGAAAGTTGAGAGCTTAACACTGGTTAGGCAGGAAATACCTGTCTTCAAATGGTCGAAAAAGTTTGACAAGTTTTCGATGTCTCCTGAAGAACTGGAACGGCTTAAAAAACTCACATACATACGTTTAGACTTTGCGGCAACGCTAAAGACCAAATCCGGAGAATACAAAAAAGTATTGATTGAGATACAAAAATCTCGTAATACCGAAGATGTCAAGCGTTTTCGCGATTATTTAGCAGAAAATTATAAGCGAAAAGAGAAAATTGTAAAAAACAATAAAAGCGAAGAATCTGCATTGCCCATCATAGCAATTTATCTCCTTGGTTTCAACCTGCCAGAATCAGATGCCATCGTATTTCGCGTAGGTCGCTCGTATTACGACATGATAAAAAAAGCGCCAATGTCCGTAAAAATTCCCTTTGCCGAATTGTTGACCCACGACAGCTATATCGTTCAATTAGACCGCATAACAGGCAAGTTGCAAACTCGTTTAGAGAAAGTTTTGAGTGTTTTTGAGCAGAGATACTTCATCAACTCTAAGAAAAAGACCAAAAAAAATTATCCCCACACAACAGAGGACGAGGTTGTAAATTTGATGATAGAAATTTTGGAGCATATAGCAGCAGACCCCGAGAAAATGGAAGAAATAGAGATGGAATGGTCATCTCACGAGTTCTTAAATTCGACGTTTTTGAAAAAAGAAAAAGAAATTCGGGAAACCCAAAAAGCACTTGAAAGAGAGAAAAAAGCAAGAGAAAAAGACAAGAGAAAAATTGCAGAGCAAGGAAACACGATTGAACAGCAAGGAAACACGATTGACGCACAAGCCAAAAAAATCAAAGAACTCGAGCGGCAATTAGCAATCAGAGATAAGAATTGATGTTTGTTGTTTAGTGCGTATCTCTGCAAAAATGCGAAAAATATTTTGTACTTTCAGGTAATTAAAAATACAAATAATATCAAACTTGTAAGTTTTTCTTACAAGTTCGACGTTATTTATATTTCTACCCAAAATTTTGTCCCTTACTGAGTGCTATTTAGAAATTTACGCATTTTTTATTTGTTTTGAACTTCTCTACTACCAAATCGCTGCTTGAAGGGATGCCTGTCAGCATGACCAAGCAAATAATAGCGGACTTGTAATTTTTTGTTAATAGTTCAAGCCAAACGCCCACAGTGGTATTACATTTTGATAACCGTATTCTATGTTATCTTTCACTATGTAAGCATTTTTGAGGTCTTTAATTTGTTGTTGTTTTTTACTTTTACCACCTACTTCGAACGTTATATTGTTTATGTTAAAATCGCCCTTTGGGGAGCGATATATCTTGTTGTTCACTCTCATTTGATTGAAAAAGAAAGTTTCACGAATGTTTCCTGTTTCCGGGGTTTCTTCTGCCAGGGCATAAATCAGATTTGTATTGTCTATGTATACTTTATCAACTTTTCCGAGCTGTCCTATTCCGTCGCCCATATCGCGCAATTGCATAATCAGTCCTGCCTGTTCCATAAAACAGCAATAATCGTCTATGTTGTTGCGACTTGCGCCGAGTGCTGCAGCAATTTTTGTAAAGCTTGGTTTGAACGGCACGCTTTGTGCTATTATTTTCAGCAGTTTGCCGAGTTTTTTGCCGGTCGTCACGTTCATATTGGCATAAATCGGAATATCTGCTTCCAATGTTTGAATAATAACCTGCTTGAGCCGGTGCAAAAACATTGCTTCGTTATTTCCGAACGGATAGTATCCGCGTCGCAGATAATCCTTAAATAACGGCAAAGGCTGGCGTACTAGAAAATTGTCGGTTTTATGGTTTAAGATATCCTGTAAACTGTATTTTTCGACTTTTATATTATGAAACAGAAATAGATATTCGCGAAAAGAGAGTCCCTGCATTTTGAACATTAGCGCCCTGCGGCTCAAATCAGCGCTTCCTTTAAGAATATCTAGAATAGAGGAGCCGGTAAAAACTACTTTCATCTGCGGAAAATAATCGTAAATAGACTTTAACGCCTGCGACCACCCGGTATATTTATGAATTTCATCGATAAATAAATATTTTCCTCTATTTTTCGAAAATTCTTCGGCGAGTTCAACTAATGTATGGTCGGCAAAATAAATGTCGTCTGCCGGCACATACAGTGCCTCGGCAACATCCAGATTTTCTTTGATATGCTGCAAAATCATTGTTGTCTTGCCTACGCCGCGCGGTCCAACGATGCCTGTCATTCTGTCGCCCCATGCTATTTCCGAATACATATACCGCTTAAAGTCTAACGGAGTGAGCGATAACAATTGCTTGAAATTTTTAATTAACAATTCCATATATTTTTAATTTTAAATTTTGTGGCAAAGATAGATATTATTTTTAAAAAACGCACTATGAATAGTGCATTTTTTTTAATTATTTGCACTTTTAAAAGTGCAAATTTTAGGATATAACTCTTAAACAATTGAATTATAGGCAGATTACTGATGATTGTCGATTACACATTAATTCTTAACTCTACTAAATCGGCGCGTCTTAGGTATTTTTTTATTTGGCAAAAAAAATCAAAAATTTTCATTTTGAACTTGTCAGAAAAACTAACAAGTTCGATATAGCCGTTTTACAGGGGATTGCGGGACAAGCCCGCAATGACGTACACTCCGTGTTTCACCCTATTCCCTCTTGCCGCAAAAACTCCGCGGTATAACTTTTTTTGTTTTTTGCGACTTTTTCTGGGGCGCCGCAGCAAATCAGTTCTCCGCCGCCGGCGCCGCCTTCGGGACCGACGTCTATAATGTGGTCGGCTACTTTTATTACGTCCAAATTGTGTTCTATCACAACTACCGTGTTTCCCCTGTCTGTGAGCCTGTTAAGCACTTCTAATAAGGCTCTTACGTCTTCGAAATGCAGTCCGGTAGTGGGCTCGTCCAAGATGTAGAACGTTTTTCCGGTGTCGCGCTTTGAGAGTTCGGCGGCTAATTTAACCCTCTGACTTTCGCCGCCCGATAAGGTTGTAGAAGGTTGCCCGAGTTTGACGTAGCCCATGCCTACCTGTTGCAGGGCTACTAAGTGAGGCAGTATCGTGGGGTGGTTTTGGAAAAATTCTACCGCCGAGTTAATCGTCATGTCCAACACGTCGCTGATGTTTTTTCCGTTGTATTTTACGTCGAGCGTTTCGCGGTTGTAGCGTTTTCCGTTGCATATATTGCATGGGACGTACACGTTTGGTAAAAAGTTCATTTCTATGGTCTGCACTCCGGCGCCTCCACACGTTTCGCACCTGCCACCCTTCACGTTGAACGAAAAGCGTCCCTGAGTGTAGCCGCGTATCATCGCTTCGGGCGCTTTGGCAAATAGAGAGCGTATTTCGGTGAAGACGCCGGTGTAGGTAGCCGGATTGGAGCGCGGAGTGCGTCCTATTGGCGACTGGTCTACCTGTATCACTTTGTCTATTAGGTCTAAACCGAAGATTTCGTCGTAGGGGAGGGGCTCCTTCACCGAACGATAGAAATGTTTGCTGAGGATGGGCTGCAAAGTTTCGTTCACTAACGTCGATTTGCCGCTGCCCGACACGCCCGTGACGCATATAAACATCCCCAGTGGAAAATCTACCGTGATGTTTTTGAGGTTGTTGCCGCGCGCACCCGTTATGCGTAGTGTTTTGCCGTTGCCTTTTCTGCGCTTGGCGGGGATGGCGATGGTTTTGGCGCCGTTGAGATATTGCGCCGTTAGCGAACTGCTTTTTAATATTTCGTCTGGGGCGCCCGCTGCCACTATTTCTCCGCCCTGGCGTCCGGCTAAGGGACCCATGTCTACCGCATAATCAGCCGAGAGTATCATTTCGCGGTCGTGTTCTACCACTATTATCGAATTTCCGATGTCGCGCAACTGCTTCAACGCCTGTATCAGTTTGCGGTTGTCGCGCTGGTGCAGACCTATGCTGGGCTCGTCTAAGATGTAGAGCACATTGACTAACTGCGAGCCTATCTGTGTGGCAAGGCGTATGCGCTGACTTTCGCCGCCCGACAAACTGCGCGACCCCAGATTGAGCGATAAGTAATACAAGCCTACATCGAGCAAAAAACGCAGGCGCGTCTGTATCTCCTTAATTATTTCGTGGGCTATGCGTTTTTGTTTGCCCGACAGTTTTTCTTCTACTGTTTCAAACCAGCGGCTTAGGGTCATTACGTCCATTGCGGCGAGGTCGGCAATATTTTTGTCGTCTATCCGAAAGTGTTGTGCTTCGGTCTTTAGCCTCGTGCCACCACATTCGGGACAGACAATGCGCCGTATAAACTGGTTTGCCCATGCCTGCGCCTTTTTCGACGGGTTTTCAGAGTGTTCCTGAGTGACGTAATTGACCACCCCGTCAAAATTTACCTGATACTCAAACCCGCCGTAAGGACTTTTCACCTTAAATGTTCCTTCGGTTCCGTAAAGGATTGCTTTCATTGCCTCGTCGGGAATATCTCCTATCGGAGTGTTGAGCGAGCAGCCGTATTTTGAGGCTATAGCTTCTATCTGGTTGAAAACGACTGTAGATTTCGCGGAACCTAACGGCAAAATACCACCCTTACTGATGTTTTGAGCGGGGTCGGGAATGATTTTGTTCATGTCTACTTCGGTCACTTCGCCTAAGCCGTTGCAGTTCGGACACGCGCCCTGAGGCGAATTGAACGAAAAAGAGTGGGGAGCCGGCTCGTTGTAGGACAATCCGGTGGTGGGACACATCAGTTGTCGGCTATAGTAACGCACGTCGCCGCCGTCTTTGCCGATAACCATCATCACGCCCTTGCCATGCTTCATTGCCGTCTGCACGGAGGCTTTCAGACGCTTGAGGTCTTTGTCTTCAATAACCAATTTGTCTACAACCAATTCTATGTAATGTAATTTGTAGCGGTCTACCTTCATCGCCGGCTTCAGTTCTTCCACTTTTCCGTCTACGCGGGCGTGAAGAAAACCCTTGCGCCTTATTTGCTCAAACAGTTCCTTATAGTGCCCCTTGCGTCCCTTCACTAATGGCGCAAGTATGTATACTGCTTTTCCGGCAAACCGCTCTAACATTAGATTTATTATTTGGTCATCGGTATATTTTACCATTTTTTCGCCTGTGTTCATCGAATAGGCGTCTGCAGCGCGGGCGTAGAGCAGTCGCAGGAAGTCGTAAACCTCGGTTATAGTGCCTACGGTGCTGCGCGGGTTGCGGCTTACGGTCTTTTGCTCTATTGCTATCACAGGACTAAGCCCTGTAATCTTGTCTACATCAGGGCGTTCCATGTTTCCCAGAAATTGCCTTGCATAAGCCGACAGCGTCTCTATGTAGCGACGTTGTCCTTCGGCATAAACCGTATCAAAGGCAAGCGACGATTTCCCGCTACCGCTCAAGCCGGTGATAACCACAAGCCGGTCGCGTGGAATAACCACGTCAATATTTTTCAGGTTGTGCTCGCGGGCTCCGTAAATCTCAACACTATCAGTCATTTTTTTAGTTTGATATGCTGCTGCCAGCATTGTCAATAATGACTAACAACGCGCAATCAGCGGTTTTATTGTTTTGTTGGAAAAAGATTAAAAAAAATACGTCTTCGCGTTTGGAATTATCAAAAATTTCATATAATTTTGCCGCTAATTTTGTAATCAAAAAAATAAAAAAATGCGTAGATTTCTGATTAACGCCGGGGTCTTTTGTGTTGTGTTAGTGTGTTTTACAACTCCGGTTTTTTCGCAAACAGACAATAATGCCGCATTATTGCCTGAAATAATAAGAAGCTCAAGGTTTGACGGCGTTATAAAGACAAAGTTAGAAACCAGCGTTGAAAATGGCGTTATGCGTTTCAACGTTCGCAATTCGCGGGTAGGCGTGAGAGGCGATATTGGAGAGTATGTAAGTTACCGAGTGTTGGTAGAATTGAGCAATGAGGGTGTTTTTCAACCGTTAGACTTGTTCGGAACGTTGAAACCCACGAAAAACTTATCTATCCTTTTCGGGCAACAGAACATCCCGTTCGACAATGCTTATATTATAGCTCCGGGCGAACTGATGTTTGCTAACCGTGCTTTTCTGGGAAAATTTTTCACTCCGGGCACCCGCGATATGGGCGCCGTTGTACAATACAGGTTTCGTATCGGCAATTTTCCTATGGAGGGACAGGCAGGAATGTTCAATGGCGGCGTAATTAACCAGCCACGATGGACAGATAAACCATCGTTCGCTTTACGCCTGATTGCCGGAAGTATGACCGGATTTCGAACTACAGCAAAAGTATACAGATACAACAGAGAACAACAGGTAAATACACAAGCGCTTAATAACCTGTACATAGCCGCAGATGCGCGATATGCAAACAATAAAATGCGAATAGAAACAGAAGTGATGAACCGTCACTCCTACATCACCGGATTAGATTTGTTTGGAACATATATTCAGGGCGCGTACACTTTTGACATGCCAAATAAAGAAGCATTGATTAGAACATTATCCCCTGCTGCACGCCTTGATGCAATGGGATACGACGTGTTTAACAGCGGTTTCGATGTGACAAGATTTACTGTTGGACTAAACTTCGGACTTACCTTCTTGCCATTCGATTCGATACTGCGTATTGACTACGAGCAATATTTTGTGCAAAAAGGACTTGATTTTCCCGATTTTGTTTATCCTCGCGACGATTATGTGACTGATAATAAGGTTACTATAGAATTAATAGTGAAGTTTTGAAATATGGATTCAATAAAACCACTTCGCCGCGTCATCATTAGTGGAGGCGGCACCGGAGGACATATTTTTCCGGCAATTGCAATAGCTAATGCCATAGCCAAAAAAGACCCTGCCATAAAAATACTTTTCGTGGGCGCTGAAGGGCGTATGGAAATGGAAAAAGTACCAGCGGCGGGCTACAGAATTATAGGTTTGCCGGTATGCGGGTTCAACCGCAAAAACCCGTTAAAAAATTTTGCCGTTGTTTACAAACTTATACGCAGCCTGTTCGTAGCCCGTACCATTATCAGGCGTTTTCGTCCTGATGCGGTGGTAGGCGTGGGCGGTTATGCGAGCGCTCCGGCGCTGTGGGCAGCTTCGCGGAAGGGTATACCCGTCATTATTCAGGAACAGAACTCGTATGCAGGCATTGCAAATAAGTTGCTCGCTCGAAAAGCTCAAAAAATTTGTGTGGCATACGACGACATGGAACGATTTTTTCCGAAAAATAAAATAGTCGTTACCGGCAATCCTGTAAGGGCGGAATTGAGCCACTGTCATATTCTTCGCGGGCAAGGAATAAATTATTTTGACCTTGACGCAACAAAACAGACCATATTAATAGTTGGCGGCAGCCTCGGAGCGCTAACTATAAACAGAAGCGTAGAAACTTTTTTAGAGCGCATACCTTATAATATCCAATTACTTTGGCAAACAGGCAAAAGTTTTTATGAAAAAGCAAAAAAAATTGTAGAATGTAAAAATACATCAAATGTAAAAGTGTTTGAGTTCGTTCAGCGTATGGACTTAGCTTACGCTGTGGCTGATTTGGTAGTTTCGCGCGCCGGAGCCGGAACAATTTCTGAACTGAGCATAGTAGCAAAACCGTGTATTTTAGTTCCGTCGCCTAATGTAGCCGAAGACCACCAAACAAAAAACGCAATGGCATTAGTACGAAAAAACGCCGCAATAATGATTAGCGACGGGGAAGCAATTGAAAAACTGATGCCAAGAGCGATTGAAACCCTTCAAAACAACGAAATACTTGACGCGCTTGCCGGCAATATAAAAAAATTAGCGAAATTTGAGGCAGCGGAAAATATTGCAGCGGAAATTTTTTATAATTTATAATCAAAAATTGAAAATCAAAAATCAAAAATCAAAAATATCTGTTGTCATATTGAATTGGAACGGTCGCCATTTTTTGGAAAAATATTTACCGGGAGTGGAAATGTATTCGCAACTGCCTGATGTACAGATAATAGTAGCCGATAACGCTTCTACGGACAGTTCGGTTGCCTATATTGAAGCAAATCATCCTAACGTACATATAATCAGGTTAGACAAGAACTATGGCTTTGCTGAGGGCTACAACCGGGCGTTGCAGCAGGTGGAAGCCGATTTTTATGTGTTGCTCAACTCCGATGTGGAGGTTTCTGAGGGTTGGCTGCAGCCAATGCTCGACATGATGCTGCAAAAGCCTGATATTGCGGCTTGTATGCCCAAAATACGTGCAATAGCAGACCGGCGCTATTTTGAATATGCCGGAGCAGCAGGCGGATTTATAGATAAATACGGATATGCGTTTTGCAGAGGCAGAATTTTTCACACCGTCGAAAAAGATGACGGGCAATACGACACGGAAATGGAAATATTTTGGGCTACCGGAGCCTGCTGCATGATAGACGCCAAGCTGTTTCACGAAATGGGCGGTTTCGACGAGCTGTTTTTTGCACACATGGAAGAGATAGACCTGTGCTGGAGATTGAAAAACGCCGGATATACTGTATGGTACACGCCACACTCGACGGTATATCACGTTGGCGGAGGCATGTTGCCCCAGTCGTCGACATTCAAAACTTTTCTAAACTACCGCAACAATTTGCTGATGTTGCACAAAAACCTGCCGGATAATCAACGCGAACATATTCTGAACAAAAGAACAGCATTAGACTGTGTTTCAGCATTGTACTCTTTGTTTCGAGGTGATATTTCGGCGCTAAAAGCAGTATGGAAGGCGCATAAATCTTACCGAAAACTGCGGGTACAATACGAAAAAAACCGGGCGCCGAAAAAACTTCCGTCGTGTGTTTTCCGCAAAAGCATTGTATATCAATATTTTATAAAAAGAAAAAAAATATTTGAATAAAATATTCTTACATTTATATATTTTATAACAAAATTTTATTTACCTTTGCGTTTTATTTTAAAAATAATTAATATAAATATGAATGAAACAAAAAAACATCAAGGCAGCAATGTACGATTTTTCCGTAATGCACGGAATATGAAGCAGGAAGATTTTGCCGAACGGTTAGGAGTCAAGCAACCCGCTGTAACAAAGATTGAGCGGCAAAGCGTCATTGACCCACACACATTGACAAAGTGTGCGGATATTTTGGGTATTTCAGTAGAGATGCTGAAAGACTTTGAACCGCACAAAATGTTTGAATGTGAGTGTTTTACATACAATAGTATCGATAAAGTGGAAAACGCTAATGGCACGATTATGATTTCAAAAGACAGCTCAAACACAAACCACCACTACTCTATCGAAAAATTGATGGAACTAAACAACAAAAATACCGAACTCTACGAACGCCTGCTGAGCGAAAAAAAAGAAAAAATTTTGCTTTTAGAAAAAATGCTGAACGAAAAAAAGGAATAGGCATTTTTTATTATTAAATTTTCTCGCATAAACAGGATGCAGCCTGCACAACAGGATATAAAATATATCCTAAAATTATTTTTTATTCAAAAATTAATGCCGTTCTTTGCAAAATGAAGTGATTTTTTTTGCCCTCGTTGACTAATATTTGGTCAAGTTTCAAATTCAACCAAGTGAAGTAACAGCAAACTGCGAATGTCAACGGGGGCTTTTTCGTTAGTACCTAATCACCCTAATCCCTCTTTCGCCGTTTTATTTCGTCTCTTATTTTTGATGCTTTTTCGTAGTCTTCGTTTGCTATAGCCTCGTTGAGTTGAATTTCGAGTTCGGGAATATCCATGTACTGCAATTCGGTTTTTTTCGGCATGGCGCCTCTGTAGGGCGTTTGGGGCTGGTTTGGGTCGTTTGAAACGATAATTCCCGCCCGCTCTATAATTTCTTGCGTTGTATAAATGGGGCATCCAAACTTGAGCGCCAGGGCTATGGCGTCTGAGGTGCGGGCGTCTAATTCTACTCGCTTGCCGGCGTTGGAGCAAAAAAGCTTAGAATAAAAGATACCCTCTTCCAGGCGGAAGATAAAAACGTGTTCTACAAATATACCGTATTCGGTAGCAAAGCTGTAGAACAAATCGTGTGTCAGCGGGCGTGGCGGTTTAACTCCCTGAAACTGAATAGCTATAGCCTGAGCTTCGTGGGCGCCGATGATAATCGGAATACGCTTGTCGCCGTTCTCCTCGCCAAGCACTAACGCGAACGCGTTGGTCTGCGTTTGGCTGTAGGAAATACCTAACACATTAAGTGGTACTTTATTCATTCAAAAAAAACTAAAAAAATTCAACGCGCAAATTTACGAATTTTTGTAAAAAAACCCAAACTATTTTTAATAATTTGGGATATTTTTTTGTAGCGGGGGCAGGACTCGAACCTACGACCTTTGGGTTATGAGCCCAACGAGCTACCACTGCTCCACCCCGCAATATTAAATTGCGAAAAAAATTTTTGTAGCCATAAACCTATCTTTTTTTTGCGCCGCAAAGGTAAAACAAAAAAATGAAAAAAAAAAATAAATATAAAATATTTTTTGTAACTTTGCAAAAATTTTTAAAGTGTTAATCATGATAAAGTATAGTTATTTATTGTTTGTTGCCTTATTTTTAGCGGCTTGCGTACAATCTCGTCCGGTTAGAACGTGCAGCACGTTCGAAGAAGCGCCCGACCCCGCGCCTGATACGCTTGCTGATTGGAGCACGGTTTCGAAAAAATTGAACGTGTCATTTGCCTCAATAGATGTACGTTATGCGCGCTCGTCGGTTCCGGTTGAAGACATTATTACAGGATGGCGTGGCAGCGGATGGCGTGGTGAAAGAATTTCTTCTCAGGTTGTGTTGTGGTCTGCCGGCGAGGTTCAACAGGTTGAGTATGAATTTTCTAACTTCGTATCTCAGGCAGGCGTCATGGACGCCAATATTGCTCAGGCACGCTTTGTGCGCTATGTATTGACCGATATTTTCGAGCCCGGATGCGGACACCGGCGTCCCGAAAACTTTCCTGTCTCACTTGCGCCCGATATGCTCGACACGTTGCGATGCTTTAACCTTGAAGCAAGAACAACGCGCCCGCTGTGGCTAACGTTCGATATACCGGCTAATGCGCAACCGGGAATTTATACCGGTACATTATATATATATGCGCGAAATCAGAAAACACAAAAATTAGATATAAACATTGAAGTATTGCCAAAAACGCTTCCAGACCCGACAGAATGGGCTTTTCACTTGGATTTGTGGCAACATCCTTCGGCAATAGCCCGAGTAAATAATGTAAAGCCATGGTCGGAAGAACACTGGCGCCTGTTGGAAGAGCCGATGAAAATGCTTGCCGAAGCGGGACAAAAGGTTATTACTGCCACTATAAACAAAGACCCATGGAACAACCAATGTTTTGACGCTTATGAAGATATGATTTTGTGGACAAAAAACCCCGACGGCAATTGGACGTATGACTACACAGTGTTTGACCGGTGGGTAGAGCTGATGATGCGGCTTGGTGTTACAAAAATGATTAATTGTTACTCAATGATACCCTGGAACAACGAGCTAAGATATTTTGATGCAGCATCTCAGGAGTTCGTTAATATCAGCGCAAAACCCGGCACAAAAGAGTTCACTGACCTTTGGACGCCGTTTCTTACAGATTTTCGCGAACATCTAAACAATAGGGGATGGCTAAATATCACCAATATCGCGATGGACGAGCGTTCGCCGCAGGATATGAAGGCAACGTTGGATTTATTGACGTCGGTAGCTCCCGAGTTTGGCGTTTCGCTTGCCGACAATCATAAAAGTTACCGACAATATCCGCTATTGAAAGATATTTGTTTGGCTTTTGGCGAAACTTTTGACGAAGCCGACCTTGCATTTCGTCGGCAAAACGGCTTAATCAGCACATATTATGTATGTTGTGCCGACAAATTTCCGAATGTCTTCACCTTTTCCGACCCTGCCGAGGGCGCGTATATTGGGTGGTATGCCATTGCTGCCGGATTTGACGGTTTTCTGCGCTGGGCTTACAATTCGTGGGTAGAAGACCCCGTGAGAGATACTCGTTTCAGGACGTGGCCCGCCGGAGATACATATATAATATATCCCAACGCCCGCAGCTCTATACGGTTTGAGCGACTGAGAGAAGGAATACAGGATGCCGAAAAAATAAGGATACTGAGAGAAGAATTTGAAAACGCAGCGCCCGAAAAATTGCAAAAACTTTATCAGGCAGTAGAAACATTCAATGTTCATACTATCCCCGATAAGCCGGCACGGGAGATGCTGCATAATGCTAAAACTATTTTGGAAGAACTGAGCAGATGATTTTTAGAAAATACATATTATTTTTATTTTTGTGCGTGTTTTTTGGTAAAATATACGCACAGTCGGACTATGTAGTTGAGCCGTTCTGGATAAACAGTGGCGCAAGCAATGAAATATTTTCTCTCTATTTTCGCGACGGCATAATATTTTGCAGCGACCGCCGCAGTAATTTTATGGTCAATCGCACCGACACTGCCGCGCGCCAGCTTTTCAACCTGTATTTTGCGCCCGCCGACAGGAGCTCCTCCCCGAATTTTTTATCCCAGAACATTCCGCTCAATTCCCATAAGGTATCTTGCACGGTCAGCGCCGACGGCAACGAAATGTATTTTGCCGCCAACGACGAACGCGGACAACGAATTTTTTCAGCGCGCCGCTCAGGTGGTGGACAATGGGCAGGTATACAGCCGTTTGCACACAACCAACCTAATTTTACCACCACGCATCCATCGTTAAGTCGTTGTGGTTCCCGTCTGTATTTTGCTTCCGATATGCCGGGCGGGTTTGGCGGATTTGATATTTATGTTAGCGAAAGAACGCCGCGCGGATGGGGACCGCCACAAAATCTTGGTCCCGAAATAAATACCTCAGGCGATGAGCTATATCCATTCATAAAAGGTAGCGGCGAATTATACTTTTCGTCCACTTCTCACGGCTCTATGGGGGGGTTAGATATTTTTTCCGCGCGCGAATTGGACGGAGTGTGGGGTTTTGTGCAACGTTTAGATGAACCGATAAATTCTGTTGCCGACGATATATCGTACACAGTATCAGACCGTGACGAAACAAAAGGTTTTTTTGCGTCAAACCGCGACGGAAATACGTTCAACATCTATTCGTTCAGTTCTCTTTTTCCGGTCTTTCCAAGTTGCAGCCCGCAAGAAGAAAATTTTTACACCTACATTTTCGAAGAAGCAGGATTGACGCCCGACACAACAACTTTTGAACTGATGTGGGACTTTGGCGACGGCGACATAAAATACGGCGAGGAGATTTGGTACACTTTTCCCGGACCGGGACAGTATGAAATAATTCTGAGCGTAGTAGACGGCATAACCAACGAAATAACCAATCGTGTTGCCGACTATATTTTAGATGTGTTTGATATAGAGCAGCCGTATATTACCGCGCCGGATACTATCGAGGCTGGTCAGTCTGTAACGTTCGACGCATTTAAAACGTATCTTCCCGAAGTAGAGATAATAGAGTACTATTGGATGTTTGGCGACGGAGCCCGCAGAATAGGCGCCCGCACCGAGCATACGTTCGTTACCCCGGGCACGTTCAGAGTGCAGTTAGGAGTGATAGGGAAGCTAAATAACGGCGAACAGGTAAACATTTGTGTATATATTGATATTACTGTATTATAATAATTTTTTATGTTTAAAGTAAACACACATATTCATACTCCCTATTCTTTCAGTTCGTTTTCTGATATGGAGCAGGCATTTCAAATGGCTGTAGATGAAGACATAAAGATGCTGGGGATAAACGATTTTAATGTAACAGACGGTTACGACGAGTTCTATGAATTAGCTCTCAGATACAATGTTCACCCATTGTTTAATATTGAGTTAATAGCTCTCTCAAAAGACTTGCAGAATAAAGGTATCCGCGTTAACGACCCTTCAAATCCGGGTAGAATATACCTGTGTGGCAAAGGGTTGAACTATCCCGCAAGGATAGAGGGAGAAAGCCGTGAGATGCTCGAAAATATTTTAGCCGAAAGCCAACGCCAGATTGTTGCTATGCTCGAAAAATTAAATTCATGGTTGCAAGAGATTGGCACGGTTTTTGTACTTAATTATGAAGAGGTGCGCGCCCGTTTTGCCCGACAGTCAGTGCGCGAACGGCATATTGCCCAAGCCTTGCGAACCGCCATTTTTGAGCGGTACGCCGGAGGTGTGGAACGTTCCGAAGTTTTGAAAACGATTTATGGAGGCAAACAATCAGGTGTTGATATAAATGACGTTGCAGCCCTTGATAACGAGCTGCGAAATAATTTGCTGAAAGTTGGCAAAGTAGCATTTGTAGCCGAAGACGAACGTGCGTTCGTGTCAATAGAGCAAGCATGTAAAATTATACGCGACGCCGGCGGTTTTCCATGTTATCCGGTATTGCTTGACGGAGCCGCCGGAAAAATTACAGAGTTTGAAGCAGACAGAGAGAGCCTGAAAAAAAATCTGACCGCCTGGGGCATAAACAGTATAGAACTGATACCACAACGAAATAAATTAGAAACAATGGAGCCCTTTGTAAAGTATTTTTACGACAACGGCTTCACAATAAGTTTTGGTACCGAGCACAACACCCCGGAGATGCTGCCCCTAACGCCTTGCTGCAGCGGCAATACTCCGCTCACAGATTTTCTTATGAAAGTTAATTACGAGGGCGCAAAATTTATTGCAGAACATCAGAAGCGATCCTAACGGATTGCGTTGTTACAAAAATTTTGCGGCGTAGAAAATGTTAAAATTATTGTAGTCAAATCAAAAATAAAAAATGGAAAGATTAAGATTACCTACCGGAATTCCTACCTTCGAAGAAATTCGAACAGAAGGCTATGTCTACGTCGACAAGACCCAATATCTTGTTGACATCATAAAAATGGGAAAGATTAACTTTTTTTCCCGTCCGCGACGATTCGGCAAGTCGCTGACAGTCTCTACTTTTGAAGCGTTATTTTCGGGACGAAAAGACCTTTTTAAGGGACTGCATGCCGAAGCGTTTTTGAACAGTCCGAACTTTCAGCCAAGTCCGGTTATATCGTTAGATATGAGCAAAGTAGTTAAGAGCAGCGGAATAGAAGTTATTCGAGAATCGCTTGCTGACCAAATCAAAAAAGTTGCCGCACGACTTGGTGTTTGCTTATCAGACAGCAAAGTACCGGGCATTCTGTTTGATGATTTGATTCTGAACTCCTACTTGAAATACAACCAAAAAGTAGTCGTCCTTGTAGACGAGTACGACGCCCCCTATGTTGAATTTGTGAACGACCCCGATATGGCAAATAAAGTACGCAGCGAATTACGCGATTGTTACATACAGATGAAAGCAAACGACCGATACATCCGCTTCATTTTTATTACCGGTATCTCAAAGTTTGCCCGTTTCGGAGTGTTTTCCACTCTCAACAACACTACTGATATATCTATGATGCCCGAGTTTGCCGGTATATGCGGATTAACCCAGGAAGAAATAATAAAATATTTTCCTGAATACATAGACGATACAGCAAAAAAAATGAACATTTCACCGACGGAATTGCTCGAGCAGATGCGATATTACTACGATGGTTTCTGTTTTGACAACGAACTTCGACTAAAACTGTATAACCCCTATTCAACGTTATCGTTTTTTGCACTAAAGAAATTTTCGAACTATTGGATACATGCGGGACGTTCAAAAGTTATTTCTGACTTTATGAAAAACAGGCATTTAACCGTTGAGCAGTTTCGTAACTATCCTATTGATTTAGATTTTGCCGAAAGTCCGGGCGACGTGGACACAACCACACCCGAAGGTTTTCTCTATCAGGTTGGTTATTTGACCTTGAGCAACGTCGACGATGATAATTTTTATCTTGATTACCCCAACACCGAAGTCCTAAATTCAATGTCGGCATTGCTTGTAGAAAATATTTTGCGCGATAGCGACGAAGATTTTGGTCAATGCCGAAAAGACTTGTTAGCAGGTCTGCGCGAGACAAATTACAATAAAGTTGTCGGCGCTCTCAATCGCATTTTAGCAGGTATCCCATACGCTGATTATGCAAAAACAGCAAAAAAAGCAGTTTCTTACCTATGCGCACCCACCGAATCGGACGAGCAAAAGTATAAATATCAAATGGAATGGCTTTATCGCAGCAATATTCTTTGTTTCATGCGCGGTTGCGGGGTCAGAGTTTTTGCCGAAATGCCCAGCAATCTGGGACGCTCCGACATGGTAGTCGTGCACGGCGGAAAAACGTGGGTGATTGAAATAAAAGTAGCCTATAAGGGGGACCTCTTGGCTACGAAAGCGCAAGAGGCTTTTAATCAAATATTTGAAAAAAAATATGCCGCCCCCTATCTAGACCCTCTCTGCATAGGAATGGCTATTGACAACGAAAAACGACAAATAACGGAGTATTGCTTTTAGTTGGGAGTAAATCCGTTGAAGTAGGAAATTTTTGAAAAAAAAAGTTTTATTTTTTTGTTTCTGAAATTTTTGTAATTTTGCGGATTAATTTTTAACCTAAAAAACGACATGAAAACTGAGGTAGAAGAATATATAGAAAAAAGTCATAGAAAAATAGATGATTTAGAAAACAGGATTAATGAGCGTATAAGTAAGGTAGAATCTAATGTAATAGATAAAGTAACCTCACAGTTCATGCAAACTGTTGATTGTGAGCATAATTCACAAATCAGATTTCAATGTGAATTTGAAAAGAAATACATGGAATTTGAGCATGAAGTGAAAACATATTTAGATGCTCTGGATTACACTGTAAAGACTTTGGACGAAAAAATTACGCCAAAATGGCACTCTTTGTTAATCATTACAGTCTCAATCATTAGTTTTTCAACAATTATAGTACTGTTATTAACTAAATTATAGATAGTTATGAGAACTTTGATAAAAAAAATAGGCATCATTTTATTCGTCGTCGTGTCAACCTTTGTTATCCTGAATAATTTTATCGAAAAGTCGAAGGAGTTCAAGATACAGGAAAGATATAAAATACTCAAATACGTTGTTAATGCCAAAATTATCGTAGACGGTACTAAAGAAAATATATGTACGTTTTTTGAGCATATAGATTCGATTGAGCATGTTTTTGCAGCAGTTTATGATGAAAATCTAAACTGTTTAACGTCCAGACATCCAGACATATATCCCAATAAAACTATAATGTTTGACCCGTTAGAGCACGACCATATAGTAAAACATATTCGGGAACACGAAACTGGAGAACTTGAGTGTAAGTTTAAGGTCATAACAGCAAAAGGTAAGACACAGACGTTATTCACGTTGGTTTATTACACAAAAGCACATTTTGAAGATAGTTACATTATATGCGTAATATCAACACCTTACGTTCATGAAACCGTAAGAATGGAAGGCGATTATCTACGCGTATTTTTATTGAGTTTAGTCCTAATAATCTCTATATTAGGCATAATCCTGACTTTTAGTTTAGTAAAAAATTGAACTCTAACGACTAAACGCGCTTGTCCACTCAAAACGATTTACATCAAACAAGCCTTTTGTGCCGATTTTTAATTCAGGGATTACTAACAATGCCATGAACGCAAGAGTCATAAATGGGGCGGTCAAAACAGAGCTATTTCGCAACGCTGCATTATTTAGCTTTTCGTATTTTTTGGCAACCTCTTCACCCGAAGCAGACGACATTAGTCCTGCAATATCTAAACTTAAATCGATTAGCGTTTCGTTGTATATTATTGCTAATCCGCCTTTTATGTCGATAATATGATTTATTGCTTGAACTAATGAACAGTCATCACAACCAACTGCGATAATGTGATGACTGTCGTGTGCAACAGAAGAAACTATAGCTCCCCGTTTTAATCCAAACCCGTTTACAAAAGCTACTGCCGGTTTTTCATGTTTATACCGGTTTACAAGTATAATCTTTAATATGTCATTGTTTATATCAGGCACGATTGTTGCGCCTTTATCTACCTTGTAGTGTATTTGTTTTGTAAACAGCTCTCCGTCAATAGCCTGTATGACTTTCATTTCCTCTGTTGCAGCTATAATTTCTATATCTTTAGCCGATATTTTTGAGGCGTTAAAGTTATTTACTCTTTTGTCTTTTGGTTTGTCTGTTCTGCGCAATTTATGCAATTCTGTTAATTTTTCAGTATTTTTGTCAAACACGCAATTGCCCCGTAAAAAGCATTTTTCAACATTAAATTTTTCCAAACTGTCAATTACGATAAAATCGGCATAATCGCCGGTTTGAACTAAACCCAAGTCTAATTGATAATGTTCTACAGGGGTAATAGTTGCCGACCTTAGAAGCGAAAACAAGTTTAATCCTTTTGCTACGCCTTTTGCTAAAAGCAAATTAATATGTCCGCGTAGTAAATCGTCAGGGTGGAGGTCGTCTGTACATAACATTGTTTTGTCCGGATATTTTTCGATTAACGGAGATAACACGTCAAAATTTTTTGCTGCGCTTCCTTCGCGTATCAGAATTTTCATACCTGCCTTAATTTTTTCTTCCGCCTCCTCAAGGGTAATACATTCATGGTCGGTGGTAATTCCGGCGTTTACGTATTTTATCAATGCTTCTCCACGCAGTCCGGGAGCATGCCCGTCTATATTTTTACCGTATTTTTTTGCTGCAGCTATTTTTTCCATTACCTCTGGAAGTCTGTTTACTACGCCGGGAAAATTCATCATTTCTGAAAGATATCCCGTTTTTCCTTCGGCAAAAAGTTTATCAATATCATTTGCCGTGATAGACTTTCCGGCTGTATCATGCTGTGTTGCCGGCACACACGACGGGGCGCCAAACAAAAAACGAAATTGAGCCTCCTCAGCATCAGCAATCATATAGCTAATACCTTCAATGCCCGCAACGTTAGCTATTTCGTGGGGGTCGGCAACAGCTCCCAAAGTTCCGTGACGCAACGCAATGCGTGCAAACTCAGATGGCGGAAGCATAGAGCTTTCTACGTGCACGTGAGCATCAACAAACCCGGGAAGAATATAAACATCAGGGGCGTTGTCAATACGCTCTATACTCCGGATGTGAGTATCAAACTTAATTCTCGCCGGAAAGATTTCGCAACATACTGCATCAACAAAATTTCCTTCAATAGCAACCATTTAATTTTCAGTTTTAAAACGCATAGAATAAGCCGATTTCGAAGAACTGCTTCACCTGCAGTTGTGCTTTTTCCTCCAACATTTCGCCGGGCGAAGCGGGGTTAGGTTTCATCGTTTTTTGGCTTTCAAAATACCTCATATTCAATCGCAACTGAGCTGAAATAAACTGAGTTAGCGCAATTCTGAAGTGAAAATCCCAGATAACATCCATTATTAGAGGATTTTCCTTAAAATAATTCGAAAAGAGTTCAAGTTGTGTGGTATAGGTAACCCTGTTTTTAAAATAACTCCCGTTCAAATTAACAACAATTCCTCCGCCAAATTCGTAATGCGACTTTTTACCCTCATTTCTTCTGTCTTCAGGTATACCTCCTGCAATAAGAATATTTTCATCGTCAGAACGCACAAACGTAGCTTTACCCATTGCAGGCGCAAGACTTACTGATAGCCTGTTGGAGGGCTTGTAGTCCATACCAAGCGAAACGAACACATTTGCCGGAGCAAGAAAGTCGGATATACGTATAGTATCCTGAATATAGCCGGGAGCAAACTGAGACCTGCCAAGCAACGCAGCAGTGTAATACCAATTGTTTGACATTTGATAACCAAACCTTGAACCTATTACGAGTTGGTCGGTGTTTTTTACCGCAGAGCGATCGCCGGTTTTGAGAATGCCATAAGTCATGAACGCGTAATTTTCCCAAATCAGCTTGTCTTTCTTGTAGTTTGCATGCAGGTTGGAAGAACTCGAAAACGCCAGCGAATTTTCGCCACCGGCAGCCCAATTAGATAAGCTAACCTGAGAAAAGCTTATCGAAATATCGCCGCCCTTGTTCCATTTCAACGAATCAGGCGGTAAATTTCGGCTCCCAACACCCCGAGAAGCAGTCGCTGCAGCGCCCCTGATAGCATCTCTGTCTTGCTGAGCATACAACTGAAACGACATAAAACACAGAAAAATAAGTATATACTTCATCTTTTTTAGTTTAAAAAATTTTTTTATGTATTAAAAACGGCAAAAATACAAAAATATTTTATTGTTCATATTTTATTATCTCATCTTGGGCTTGACCCGCTATCTCATTATATTTTCACTCAAAATTTCATATATTTTCTTCCATTCCGGCAGTGATGATAATAAATCTTTATGTTTTTTCATCACCTCGCTATCGTTTCTAACAGCCGGACCTGTTTGCACGTCAGCCGGATTTTCTGAAGCAAGCGCCTTGTGTGCGGTTTCGAGTATAAGAGGCTCTAATATTGTGAAGTCGAAGCGCGCTTGTCGGGCAAGTTGTGCAGATATATTGTATAAGTGGTTTACAAAATTGCACGCGAAAACTGCCGCTAAATGCAGTTGTCGGCGTTCTTCTGACGAAGCGAAATGGACTTTTTGCGAAATCGCTCCCGCTATTTTGCTGATAATTTGCAGATTTTCCCTCGAATTGGCTTCAATAAACAAAGGTATTTCTGAAAACGATACAGGACGAGACTTTGAAAAAGTTTGAAGGGGATACAGAACGCCGTAATTTTTAATCTTTTCCTTAAATACATCGATAGATACGCCGCCGGCTGTATGAACTACTAAACCATTAAGCATTGTCAATCTTTCTGATATTCCTTCTATTGCGTTGTCGCTGACAGACATAATATATACAGAGGCATTGTCAGTAATATTATCAATTTTGTTTGTATACGCCGTGTTCAAGACGTTTGCAAGCTTTTTTGCCGAAGCCTCTGTGCGACTAAATATCTGCACTATTGTAAATCCCGCATCATGCAGGGATTTCGAAAGATGAAAGGCAACGTTGCCCGCTCCAATAAATACTATATCCATAAATAAAATAAAAAAACTGAAAACTAATTAAGTCTGATTTTTACTGCATTACTATGAGCCTGAAGCATTTCTGCTTCTGCCATTGTTACTATTGTTTGTCCAATGTTTTGCAGCCCTTTTTGCGATATTTCCTGAAAAGTAATTTTCTTAACAAAGCTGTCAATGTTTATGCCGCTATACATTCGCGCGAAGCCGTTGGTAGGCAACGTATGATTTGTCCCCGAAGCATAATCGCCAGCGCTTTCGGGAGTGTAGTGTCCCAAAAATACGGATGCAGCATTGACAATTTTTTCTGCGAGTGTTGCGTAATCGCGAGTTTGGATAATCAAATGCTCGGGAGCATACATATTTGTAAAATTTATCAATTCGTCGTTGTTTTGTAAAACTACTATACGACTGTTTAGCAGAGCTTGTTGCGCCAGTTCTCTTCGCGGCAGCTCGTTCAACTGCTTTTCTATTTCAGCAACTACTTTTTCTACTATTTCTTCGTCTATCGTTGCGACTATTGCCTGACTGTCTGTCCCGTGCTCTGCCTGCGACAGAATGTCGGCAGCCACAAATGCAGGGTTTGCCGTATCGTCTGCTATGATTTCCACTTCCGACGGACCGGCAGGCATATCTATTGCTACATCGCGCATAGCCACTAATTGCTTGGCGGCAGTGACATACTGGTTGCCGGGCCCAAAAATTTTATAAACATCAGGAACTGTTTCAGTGCCGTAGGTCATAGCTGCAATAGCCTGAATGCCGCCAATTTTAAATATTCTGTTTACGCCTGATAATCGTGCCGAATAAAGAATAGCGGGATGCAGATTTCCGTCTTTATCAGGCGGGGTGCATAAAACAATTTCCTTGCAACCGGCTATACGCGCAGGGATAGCCAGCATCAATACCGTAGAAAACAGGGGCGCCGTTCCGCCCGGTATGTACAAGCCAACTTTTTCAATAGCAGCCGACTTTTGCCAGCACACTACGCCGGACATGGTTTCAATTTTTTGTGAAACCGCTCTTTGCGAAGCATGAAAAGTCTCAATATTTGCAGCAGCCCTACCAATTGCATTTTTCAACGCTTCGGAAACCAAACCCTCAGCCTCGTAAATATCGTGGGGACTGACCTCAAAATTTTTCAGCGACACCTTGTCAAAACGTTCGCCGTAGACGGCTACTGCCTTGTCGCCGTTCTGCCTCACGTCTTCCAAAATATCTTTTGCCAACGCAAACAACTGCGAATAGTCAATCGCAGGTCGTTCTATTATTTTTTTCCAATCTTCAGGAGATGGATATTTGATGATTTGCATAATATAACTTTTGTGCACCGCAAAGATACAACGTTATTTTTTATTTTGCAAAAAATAATCAATAATCTTTTTTTTTCTTTTTCAGACCCCAACGCATGTCTATAAATCTGTGCCTCCGGGAGTTCTATCGCTACTATCTTTCCAAAATCTTTCCAACCAGCGGCGACTTTGTAGGCGGCTACCGAAGCGGCTGGTACACGAAGGGTAATGTCAGTTTTATTTACGTTGGCAAAAGCGCCTATTAAATAATCGGTATGCCCCGCCGTACGCTCTATAAATTGGGGTATGGTTGCATGATTAATAATTTCTGTTAAACCGGTGCAATAATCAAAAGACCCTCCTCTGAGGATAGATAATCCGATAGAGGTAACCGAACTGGGAATAGTAACAGATGTTAGACCGCGACAAGCAGAAAAAGCGCCCCCGGATATAGAGGTAACCGAACTGGGAATAGTATATGCTCCTGTTCTACCTGCAGGATATTGTATAAGAGCGGTTTTCTCCTTATCAAACAATACGCCATTGTCAGAACTGAATACACTATTAGCCACATCTACATAAAAATGCATTAAACTGCTGCAATTGTAAAAAACTTGTTCATCGATAATAGTAACTGAACTACCGATAGTTACGGAAATTAAACCTGTGCAATTGGAAAAAGCGCCCACTTCAAGAGTAGTAACCAAATTTGGAATGATTATAGACGTTAAGCCGCTGCAACCAGAAAAGGTAGAATATCGAATTGTTGTGACCGAATTAGGTATGATTATTTCTGTTAAGCCGCTGCAATCCCTAAAAGCTTCAGCTCCGATAGAGGTAACCAAATAGGGAATGGTTACAGACGTTAAAGCGCTACAACCGACAAAAGCAGAATTTAAAACAGTAGTAACCGAATTGGGAATGGTAAAAGCGCCCTTCTTGCCTGCTGGACATTGAATAATGGTGGTTTTTTCTTTATCAAACAGCGCTCCGTTTTCGGAACTATATGCCTTATTGGCAGCATCTACATTGATGTCCGTTAAACCGGTGCAATAATAAAAAGCGGCGCCTCCGATAAAAGCGACCGAACTGGGAATAGTTACTTCCGTTAAACCTATGCAATAGTAAAAAGCGCCCATTCCGATAGAGGTAACTGAATTAGTAATAGTTACTTCCGCTAAGCCCTTACAATAGTAAAAAGCTCCATCTCCGATAGAGGTAACAGAATTGGGAATAGTTACAGACGAAAAACCTCTGCAATAATAAAAAGCGTTATTCCCTATACTCGTAATGCCATTTTCTACTACAACAGCGTTAAAGAAGCTTTGACCCCATGGCGCGGTGGTGTAATAATTCATGCCGCCATGTTCAAAATGGTATTTGAATTGAGTATTGTAATCAGGCATTTTGCCGGTTCCGCTAATTATTAGCGTACCGTCGCCGGTAATCTGCCAATTAAGGTTGCCGGTTGTGCCTGTAGCTACTTTCCATTTTGCGTAGAGAATAAGGTCGGAAGTTACGGTTTCCGCGTAAAAAACCCATTTTTGCGTCAGGTCGCTGTCCTTGTACCAGCTATCGAAAGTGTAGCCGGCAAGCATCGGCGGTATTGGTTCCGTAATATATCCGTCTATGATTACGTTTTGCGCCTGCACTGCACTGCCGCCGTTACTGTCGAAAGTAACAGTATAAATGACTTCATGATCGACTTCATCCCACTTTTCCTTTTTGCAGGAAGTAAGCGCTGTCGTGCTAATTAAGGTTATTGTTATGATAAAAAAAATCTTTCTATTCATCATTGCTGTCAATTTTTTTTTTTGGCATTTTTCAATCATTCATTCTATTGCAGTAATAGAACTTTGAAAATCCAACCATGGTCTTTCATAAGGCATTTCGCCCCTTCCGCTGATTATTAGCGTACCGTTGGCGGTAAGCTTCCACGTAATGTCGTCTACTTTGCCGCTTTCTTCAATATGTTTACCGCACGAAGCAAGTACCAACGCTACAAAAAGAACAATATTCATTAAACGCGCCGATACTGCAAACTGTTTAAATTTGTTCATATTTTTTTTAATTCAATTACTTTTCACCTCAACAATTAGAACGTAACAGTCTTTTTATTATTGTGTGATTGCTGTTATTTTTCGCCTTAAAAGCAATATTTTTAGCAGATATTTTTATATTATTCGCATTATTCGCTAAAAATTGGATTTTGGAAACTTTTTAGCAGATAATTTCAGTATTTTTCGCTAAAAATTGTGTTTTTAGGACAGTTTTAGCAGATAATATTCTTCATTCAAACAGTTCATCTAACGACAGTTCGCTTTGTATATTGTTCCCATAAGCGTTGCGTTTTATTCCGTAGGTTTTAGTACACGACAAAAATTTAAATTTTCTTTCTAATTTCAAGCACTTCGCGAATTACAAAAATATTTTTTCCCCTAACTACTCTTCCGATAACTCAACACCGCCCACGTATTCAACGCCAACACAAACCCGACAAGCGCAAAAAACTGCGCCGTCATTTCGCCAAAGGCGCTGCCTTTCAGATATACCAACCGCATAACCTCCATAAAATATTTCAACGGATTGAATATGGTTATAATCTGCGCCCATTGCGGCATACTGCTGACGGGCGTAAACAAGCCGCTCATCAAAATAAGCACCATGATAAAGAAAAACATCACGAACATTGCCTGCTGCAAGGTATTTGAATAAT
>Ga0099364_10001714_pt1 | contig 35898 bp, 15 predicted proteins | sample TergutTh196P3_FD_73070 | JGI IMG/M metagenome (GOLD analysis project Ga0099364, IMG submission 73070) | Microcerotermes parvus P3 segment gut microbial communities from Pointe-Noire, Republic of the Congo - Th196 P3 | ecosystem: Host-associated > Arthropoda: Insects > Digestive system > Gut ... | reverse complement strand
CTTCAACATTTAATGTAGGATTATAAGGTACATGTACATTATTAGTACTATAATAATAAACAAAGGGCTGACCATTTGCAATGTTTAGACTGCTGCCATTTGGACTGCTAATGCCATAAAATATATTGTCTGCACTCTCGTCTGGACTCACTTGATATGCACGAACTGCAGTGTTTATTAAATTTGAAACATAAATATCGTTTAAATTATCTCTAAATTCATTGCATATAAACTGCAAACCTTCCAAAAAAAAGGGAGAACTTGCATTTGATAAACTTGCTGATATACCCTTATTTAGGTTTTCAAAATAATTTTTGTAAATATAGTTTTCATCACTGCCCGAAGAGCGCATATCAATTCCAATGGGCGGAATATCAAAAATTCCTGTATTTGAACCTAAAATAAAATTATTTTCTTCAATTCTGTAACCACTTGAGTTTTCACTTAAAAGACCTGTATTTCCTACATTAATTTCGTTTCGGGTAAAACTATAATTGTTTGAATTATTGATTGAAGTTGAAACACTATTATCTACAAACAAAGATTGGTCAATATTTATTAAATAAGGATTACCAGTATTGAAAGAATGAATACCAAAGTTTAAATTTGTAAAAGTTGACGGAGTTTTTTCTATTTCGGGACATTCACAATCAAAAGGAACGGAAACCTCACAAAGTTCGAGGACATTGAAACCTGCATCAATTGAAAAAATACCTTTGCCTGAATTATTTGCCTCATTATTAAATGTACAACCGCTGAAAGTTACGCCACGCACACCATTTAGCCTAACATAATTTTCAAATGTCTTTCCATTTGTTGCAAATAGGTTGTTGTTGTCGATTGTAAAGGTACATTTTGTAAAATTTCCTAAATTATCATTAATACTCTGATATGTAGAGTATTCTATTGCACACAAATTATTGCTAAAAAGTGTATTAGATGCAGATATAATACCGCCGCCACTGTTTATTATTGACATTTCACCAACACTTACGCCACAGATGGCATTTTCAATTGTTGCATTGATTAATTCAATAGTACCTTGATGCTGAGGAGTTTGAGGTTGAGTGCTGTTGCCTTGGACAATTATACCTTGCCAAAGTTTATCATTGCATACATTTGTCAATTTACCACCGTTTATTACCAATTTACCACCTGGTTTTACTATAAATTTTACATTCACATCGCATTTTACCTCGGTGGTTATTGTCAAAGTTGCTCGGTCGTCAATGGTAATGGTACCTTTTGCATATATAGGAGTATTCCAAAGTACGCTATTACCAATTAGTGCATTTTCAATTATTGTGGTATTTTTAATACATTGCGCTTTAATAACCGCGGCGTATGCATCAACCAGACCGTACCCCATTTCTTCATGCCAAGTTCCGTTGGGGCGATTGGGAGTAATTTCGTAATTGTACAAATCGGGTCTTACTTTTTGTGCTGTGCTTTCTATAATGTTCTTAACTTCATACCAATATAAATCTGGATTAATTGATAATATAAGGGCAGCAACGCCTGCAACAAATGGGGCGGCAGCTGAAGTGCCATTAAACCATTTTGTGTAATCCCTATTCAAATAGTCGTTTGAGGTTGTATCTTTATTGTAACCGTCATTGCCTTGTATATCTGTTGTGGATATAAACACACCAGGTGCAACAATATCAAGTTCTACTCCATAATTACTACCCCAATCTTCACCATCACAAGATAATGGGGATTTTGATTTTCGCTCTCCACAAGGGGAGATCGCGCCGACTGCAATAACATTAGGTAAATTTGCTGGATGCTCAACAAATGGTGAGTTGGAATTCATAGCAGAAAAAACTAATACAGTGCCTTTTCCTTCTCTACCATAATTAACTACATAATTTATAGCATCAGTTATTACGGGGGTTGCCATAGTGCCCCAAGAACAATTGATAACATCTGCTCCATTTTGCCCTGCCCAATAAAATGAATTTGCAGTATTTATGGTACCCCAAGTACTACTCATTAAAAGCATTGGAATTAATTTACAATCGGGCGCTACGCCGCTAATTCCTTCATTATTATTTTTTAAGGCACTAATTATGCCAGCGCAAGCAGTGCCATGTGGGAAATCACCATCGTGACCGCCTCCAATTGTATCTAATATAAAATTATAACCAGGCAGTAGGTTTCGTTGCAAATCAGGGTGTGTCAAATCAACACCTGTATCTGATACTGCTATTTTTATCATTGGATTACCTTGTGTTACAGCCCAGGCAGGTTCAATATTAATATCAATATTATTCATACCAGAATATTGTCCAATATTTTTCAACCCCCACTGGTCTTCAAAATAAGGGTCATCAGGGTTAGAAAAATTTGAATTAGCCATATTTGTGAAAAAGTTCGGAACTGAAAATTCGAACAACCCTGACTCGTAAAATATATTAGCCATCTGCAATGAATTATATTCTAAAGATTTACATATAGAGATAAGAAATTGATTTTTAACATATCTGTTTTCGCCTATTATTGTACATCCATATTTTGATGCAAGATTTTGAAGTTTTTCAAATGTTGTTGTCGTTTTTTGTTTTATTATAAACTCGTCAATTATTCCAATCATTATTGCGTTGTCATCTTCGTACATAAGTTGGGCGGAAACAACAGCATTGTTTTCTCTATATTTGTTTAATGTTTGGTAAGATATGCTATTTCCATCCTTTGACTCTAAATAAACAAAAATATCGAGAGGTATTGGATTAAAATCTGCTAACTTTATGTAGTCGTCTTTCAAAACATACGATAAAAAAGCTTCCTTATCGGCTTCCTTTGAAAGTTTTATAAATAATTTATCTGATTTTAGTGTCAAATAAATTTTTTCATTTTTATTGTAATAAAAATTTTCACCTGATTTATTGGCATAAGAGAGTAAACCCAAAAAAATTAAAATAGCAATGGTTATCTTTTTCATAATTCATAATATTTAATTGTATGTTGTTATTTTCTAATGTATTCCCAAAATTCGTACATTGTAACATTTAATTCTACAAATGTGTTTTCAGGTAATTTTTCAACAATTATTCCTAATCTCCAAACATCAGGGGATCCCAACCATCCATTTAATACATCTAAATTCAATAAAAAGTCGTTTGATGAAATTTTTAGAAATTCAATATTCGCAACGACACCCGGCGTTGCATATGTGTATCCGCACGTTACTAATAAAGTATTTGCAGAAAAATCAATTTCAGGTAAAATATAACCGTCAAAACAATAGGCATAATTTTCCAACTCTTCATAACTATTAACAAAAAGTACTTCTCCTGTACTTGGTTGATAGTTGAAGCAAAAAGCACTACTGGGAATCCACGAGCAGGATGGTGTTGTAAACGTATATTCCACAAAAGGAACCTCTATCGGATACTCAGGTTCATTTCCATAAACATACTCCTTAAGTTCCTCAACCTGCGCCTCCAAATTTTCAATCCTTTCAATCAAAAGGTCTAATTCAGGCACGTTTTGCGCTGTCTCTGCAGTTTTTGCCGCCATTGCGTAAGGCACAGTCAGCAACTGCGTTTCAGTTTCTATCGTATAATTATTTCCACCGGTAGGGTCTATTTCTGTTTTTATAAACAATGGACCATCTAACCAGTTTATTTCTTGGAAACTTTCGTTTCCAAGATTTAGAGTAAGCAAACCATTTTCGTTTGTTATTACGGTTTGCGTTTGGGTGAAAATCACCTCATCGTTTCTAAGAATCGTTGCCTTTACGGTAACTGTTTGATTCTTTAGGAGTTCGTTTTCATTACTCCTAACTACAGCCTGATACGAAAATGCATCAGGTACTTGGGCGTGTCCTAATGATGTTAAGGTCAGCAAGCCCAAAATTCCGAATAAAATTCCTTTTTTAAACATAAATCTAACTATTAAATGGTTAATAATAATTCGCAAAGAAAAATATTTTTTTTTTATTTTCCAAAAAAAAATCAAAAAAAAGCAATTTTTTCTGAAAAATAAATTTACTCATTTTCTATTATTCTGATATTCAATGCTTTGAAAATGTTTTTTTTAAAATTTTCTCGAAATTTTAATATTTATATTGAATGTATGTTAAATAGTTCATTATCAGTAAAATACAGCTTATTTTTTATAATATTTCTAATTCTAATTTCACTGTAATTGGGAAAAAAATCGTGTAACTATTTGACCCCACAGAAAAGGCAGTGCGAAATTGAAAGTTTGTAGCCCATACACAGTAGTGGAAACAGTAGCAGTATCAAACCGAATATATCCTATCATCCGACTTTTAAAACAATTTTCTATTCTTTTTTACCAATTTTGTATTTCTTTTCATACTAATTTTGCAGTTTAGTTTTAATTATTCAAATTTTTTTAAATAATTGAAAATAAGATATATGTCCAAACAAATAATTGCATTATTATTGATAGTTGCAGCGACTTCCACTGCGCATGCACAAGAATTGTCTGAAACTACTGACAGTTTTGGAAACACAAATATAGAAAACGAAAATGCTTTTAGTTTAAACGGCTATGGACGTGGGTCGGTCTATGCGGGCAGCAAAGATTTTGATATGGCATCCGCTTTTGCAGAAATATCCTTACAACCAACAATTGAAAAATGGGGAACGATATTGAAATCCGATTTGAGATTCAGAACAGGATATTTTTTCAACGAATATAAACCCGAATGGCAAATCAAAGAATTGTATGTAGGTTATCGATTAGACAAGGTAAGTGTTTTGCTTGGAAATCAAACCATTAATTGGGGACGTACAGATGGATTTAATCCTACAAACAACATCACTCCCAACGACTATTTTTTCTTGTCGGCAGAACCAAACGACCAAAAAGAGTCGAATTTCTTGTTGAAATTTAATTACCGTCCTATTTCGGGAATTAATTTGGAATTTATAACTATTCCGTTTTATAAAATGTCGAACTACCGTTTTGATTTGTTTGATATGAGTAATATGGGTGATGTTGGTGAAATGCTTGGTATGAGCGGAATTACGCCTGATATTACTTTTGGTGATGACTTATTGCCCACTCCAAAATTAGAAAATGGTTCTGTTGCCTTTCGTGCAGATTTTGATTTTTCCGCCTTTGGCGGGTCGGTTTCTTGTTTTCACGGTTTCGACCCATATCACGGCATTGAGTTAAGTAGTTTTGACATTTCAACGGGACAGCCTGAAATTACCATCGTTTCTGCTCCTTATCGAAAAACTGCCATCGGCGCTGATTTTGCTGTTCCCGTCAACAATTTTATTATTAGAGGCGAGGCGGCGTACAATATCACTGATAATAAGGACAATAAGCCATACATTCCAAACTCCGATTTGAGTTTTGTAGCATGTTTAGAAACAAATATAAGCGGTTTTATGCTTTTGGCGCAATATATTGGTAAACAGACTTTTGACTTCAAAAATTTGACAGAACCTGTTTTGACAGACCCAACGAATCCCCTTGTTATGATGCAATATGCAAGTGAAATGGTTGATTTTCAGTTTAGAAGTTTCAATCGCAAAATTTTTAATCAACAAGAAAAATGGAATCACGCACTTTCTTTAACTGCATCTAAATCATTCTATTACGACCAATTGTATGCCGAACTCACAGGTTATTACAACTTTACATCAGAAGAATTTATGATGCGTCCAAAACTTGCGTGGAAAATTAACGACCTTTTGTCGTTTGCAGTTGGCGGAATGTATATGTATGGCAAAGATAATTCGTTGTACAATTTTTCGTCAAAAGTGATGAATGGCGGTTTCGTTGAATTAAAAGTTAATTTTTAGTTTTCAGTGAATGAGTAAATGAGTAAATGAGTGAATAAGTGGTTGGTAGTTTAATAGTTAATAGTTCAATAGTTTATCACCTTATTTTTTGATACAAAACAATCTTAGTGGAAATAATTCGTGAAATTTGTGGCTAAAAAAATTTGTGGTTAAAAAACTAATCTTTGTGTTCTTTGTGAAACCTTTGTGTCCTTTGTGGTTAAAAAATAGTAATTAAAATAATTCGTGTAATTCGTGGCTAAAAAATATAAAATATGAAAAAATCAATATTTGTAATTCGTTACCGATGGTGGATTATTGTTGTCACCTTGTTACTTGTGGGATTGAGTGTTATTCCGCTTTTCAATATTGGTATAAATCCCGATATGGAACAATATATGCCAAATTCCATGAACGCAAGGATTAATAATCTGAAAATCAATGGTATATTTGGTAATGACAACGTAACGTTCATTCTGTTTGAAACAGATGATGTTTTGAATGAAAAAACTCTTGAACGTATCAGGGATATCAGCGAGGCTTTTTCAGAGATACCTGAAATTACGCGGGTTTATTCGCTGTTTCAGGCAAAAGATATTCGTGGTGAAGATGGGATGATGTTAGTTGAATCGGTTGTTGACGATATTCCGCAAACAGACGAAGAACGTGAAATTTTGCGTAATAAAATAATTAACAACGATTTGGTTTATAAGGTTATAGTTTCGGAGGATTTTCGTTATGCACTGATTGTGGCAAATATACATAACTCAATGTTAGACGATACTTTGATGGCAATATATAACAGTATAATTGAGGAGTTTCCAGGCACCGAAAATCTTTACCTAAACGGACAACTCTATTTTTACCACGAAGCAAAAGAAAAAGTTGCACGCGACTTTATTCTGCTTCTTCCCATCGGATTATTATTAATGTTGCTGTTTTTATGGCTATCCTTCCGCGAAATTCGTGGAATGCTGTTACCTTTCTTTGTAGTAATTTTTTCAACTCTAATTTGTATGTCAATGATACCGCTTTTAGGGTGGGAACTCAGTATTATAGGAGTATTGATTCCAATTATGATGATTGCTATTGCTAACAATTATGGAGTCTATTTTATTGCTCAATATCAAGATATTAACGCTAAAAATCCAGATTATTCTGTCAATGAAATCGTAAAAAAATCAGTTTCTAACTTGACCACTCCCGTTATATTATGCGGATTGACAACAATTGCGGGTATTTTAGGGCTTTTAGCACATTTGATAACTCCCGCACAGGAAATGGGCATTGTTACTGCTATTGCCGTTGCTTTTGCCATAGTTGTAAGTATTTTGTTTATACCCGCAATACAAACTATCCTTAAAAAAGGAAAAGTACGAAAACTATCCGGAGAATCTAAGGGTTTTTTATATAAAATACTCGAAAATGTAGGAATTATCATTACAAAATATCCAAAACGAATAATTGTTTTCTTTATAATCTTTTTTGTGATGCTATCGAGTGGACTGCTTTTTATCAAAGTAGCGCCCGACCATAATACTATGTTACCTGAAAATCACCCTTTTAATGTAGCAGTAAAAATTGTTGACCAAAATTTAGGCGGCATAAAAATAATCAACGTAATGTTTGAAGGTGATGCAACCGACCCCGAACTGATAAAAAGTATGGATTATTACGAACAGGAACTGAAAAAGTTGCCAAACGTGGGAATGGCAACTTCGCTTGCTTCAATTATCAAAAAAATATCTATGGCGCTAAATGATAGTACCGAAGCAGGTTTCAACCAGATTCCCGACTCGCGAGAAGCCATCGCGCAATATTTAGAACTCTACTCAATGAGCGGCGACCCCGAAGATTTTGAACAATTTGTTAGTTTTGATTACACAAAAACTTTAATGACAATTCAATACAGAGCCGACAACATGGACGATATAAATAGTGTACTATATAAAATTGAGGAACTAACCAAAATAGATGGACTTAACCCTGCAATTGGTGGATTCAGTTTGATAGAGAAAGAGTTAAGCGACTCCATAGTTAGCGGACAATTATATTCGTTACTTATTGCGTTCGCTGTAATTTTATTTTTACTCGGTTTGATTTTCAAAAGTTTAAAAGCAGGAATTATCAGTTCTTTACCGCTGTTTTTTGCTGTTTTTTGCGTATTTGGATTAATGGGTTGGACAGGAATCGAACTTAACATCGCTACTGCGCTACTGTCCTCAGTTTCCATTGGAATAGGCGTAGATTTTACTATTCACATTTTTTGGCGAATAAGAATGGAACTTGCACAAGGAGCAGATTATAACTATTCAATTATCAATACTTTACGGACAATCGGACGAGGTATTGTAATAAACGCATTTTCAGTGATGCTCGGTTTTGCTGTACTATTTTTATCCGCATTTTTATTGTTAAAATCTTTTGCTTTTCTGATAATTATTTCACTATTTTTGTGCCTTATCAGTGCGTTGATATTTATCCCAGCGTTATGCTATTTAACCAAGCCGAGGTTTTTGGAAAAGAACGTTTGAATAAACGATCATTCGACTTTTAAAACAATTTTCTATTCTTTTTTACCAATTTTCTATTCACTTTTATCATACTTTTGCGTTTTTGTTTTTTATAGTAAAAATAAGTTTGTAATTTTAATAACTATTTATATATGAAAGTCATAGATGTTTCAAAAATTGTATTAGCAGTTTTACTTTTTGTATCGGCGCAGAGTTTTGGACAAACGGCTGTCGAAATCAGTAAAAAATCAATAGAAATGATGGATGTTGGCGATTCTGAAATGGAATTTACCCTTCACATCCGAGATGCCAATGGAAACGACCGCGTGCGTAAAATCACGATGGCTAACAAAAAATTTGGCAAAGTAAACAAAATTCTTATCACCTTTGTCTCGCCTCCTGACGTCAAAGGAACTGCACTATTGTCGTATGATTACGATGACAAGGAAAATGATATGTGGGTTTATATGCCTGCCTTGAAAAAAGTCCGCAGGATTGTGAGTTCCGAAAAAGGAAAAAGTTTTATGGGCTCAGAATTTACAAACGCAGATATGGCAACCCCTAATGATGCTGATTTTAAGTATTCTACATTAGGAACGGAAGATTATCAAGGCAAAAATTGCTGGAAAATCGAGGTAATTCCTAATAACAAAGAAGTAGAAAAAAGTTGTGGTTACAGCAAGAAAATCAGTTACATAGAAAAAAATACCCATCTTTGCCACAAGAACGAATTTTACGACACAAAAGGCAATTTGCACCGTGTTCAAACAAATACCGACTATCGCAAACAAAGCAACGGCAAATATTTTTGTTTCAATATGAAAATGTCAAACGTTCAAAACAAGCGAGTTACAGAGATGGTGGTAGATAAAATTCAACTTGGGTCTAATTTATCCGAAAACGCTTTTGCACCAGCAGCAATGGAAAAATAGAATGACATTTTTTTGAATATTCAGAATTTCTGACCTCTGGGGGAATTCTAAATGTTCCCTTTTTATGAAATATTGAACACTCTCTGTTTTCAACACCCCTAGGAATGTGACGCTTGGTACAAAATAATTTCAAAGCATAAAAACGCATTCGGTTAGGAATGCAACGCTGGGTAGAAATAATCAATCACGACACCCGCATTCTGTTAGGAATGCCTCCCTAAATAGCAATAAAAAAATAGTTCGTGATAATTAGTGCAATTAGTGGCTAACCAAACAATGTAAAAGACAAAAAAATCTTCAAAAATGGACATTCAGTCTCATTTGGGACTTCTACCTTAATTAACAGCTGGCTTTAACCTGCTGCAATCCGTGCAAATCCTTCCAATCAGCGAATCAAAAAAAATCGTGTTAATTCGTGAAATTAGTGGCTAACGAAAAAAAAAAATTAAAAAAAAATTGTCAATTCAAAAAATTGTTGTAATTTTGTATTTGTAATCAAACCATATTTAAAATGAATATACAGGAAGTACACACCTATTTAACCGAGCATGGAATAAGACCTATGCCGCATAAGGTTGCCATTATGAAATATCTTTTAGAGAATTTTAATCACCCGACCATCGAGCAAATTTATAATGATTTACTCCCGTCAATGCCAACCTTATCAAAAACGACAGTTTATAACACTTTGAAACATTTTTGCGAAAAAAAAGCAGCACACGCCATTTTTATCGATGAAAAGAATGTCCGCTACGATGCACACAAACTAACACACGCACATTTTAGATGCAAAATTTGCAAAGCAATTTATGACGTTCAATTAGAAAAATCTGAAATAGAGCCACTTAAAGGCAATATTGAAATACATATCGAAGATACTCAAATATATTTTTATGGAGTTTGCGAAAAATGTAGGTGAAAAATAGATTCCTCATTTCACTTCTTTCTATTCGGAATGACATACTCTTCTCGTGTGAAAAAGGAATCGATTTTGCAAAGTTTAATATTTTTCGAAAAATTTTGTAATTACTAAAATAAAACAATTACCTTTGTCAAAAAATAATTTGAATGAGTACAAGGAACAGGTATTAACGCTTTAATCAGTGATATGATAGATAGACCATTGGAAAAAGTTTATTGAATAACGGAAAATTTTCCGAACGCACAACTGACGAATAGCCTATTTTAATAAGATTTTATTAATTAATTATGGAAATAGTTTTAGATTTACAAAAAAGGTATACTTACGCAGACTATCTGACGTGGTTTGACGACATCAGACGCGAATTGATAGATGGTTTTATTAAGTTATTTCCTGCACCTCGAAGAATACATGCAGATGTGAGTAAGAATTTGACATGGTACTTGGAGAGTGCTGTCAGACGTAATAAAGGAACATGTAACTTATATTATGCGCCATTTGACGTACGTTTTCCAAAAAACGGCGAAAAAGAAAATAATAAAATTTTTACAGTGGTACAGCCCGATATTTGTGTAGTTTGCGACCTATCCAAACTTGACGAACGCGGCTGTCTTGGTGCGCCAGATATGATTGTAGAAATATTATCACCATCAACAGGGAAAAGAGATTTGCACGACAAATTTCTATTATATGAAACACATGGAGTGAAGGAATATTGGATAGTTTATCCAGAAGCAAAGGCAATACATGTTTTTTTATTGAACGAAATTGGAAAGTATGATGATGGCAAAATATACGAATTTTCTGACAAAGTGCCCGTATTTGTCTTTAATAATTATTTTATTTCTTTGGAAGATATTTTTAAGTATTAATTCTCTTCTAATGGTTTCCTGTTGAGTGTGAATAAGTTATCATATTTTTTTATCATTCCCCAATTGACAGTTACTGCCGTTCTAAAATGTTGCATAACTAAATTTTTCACTCGGTTGTCCCAATTTCCATACGGGTATGCAAAATGATTAACGGGCATCCCTGTTTTTGCCTCAATTTTTTCTTTTCCTAAGAGCAACTCTTTGATTATTTTTTCGTCACTCAAAATTGGCAGCGAAGAATGTGTAACTGAATGGGCTCCTATGGTACAAAGTGGCTCTTTTGACAGTTCTATAATCTGTTCCCAGCACAAAGAGTGAACTTTTGAATTACACCCGTTCTCTTCAAAAAGCTTTTCCAAAGTTATAATTGTAACTGAAGCATCTGACGAAAAAATCTTGTTCCTAATTTCGATAAATGCTCTGTTTTGTTTTGTTATATCGCTACAATCGTATTCTATTCCGTTAAGTGAAAAATTATATTTTTTATGCAATAAATCTTCTAAATGATACCACCAATATTGTTTATTTTTATCAGGATAATCGGTCGTTATGTATATAGTAAAAGGGCAATTATGTTTTTTAAAAATGGGATATGCCTCCTCATAGTTGTCTGCAAAGCCATCATCCAAAGTAAAACAGACAAATTTGTTTGTGAGATTGATAGGTTTTTTTAACAACATCCGAACTTCATCCATCGAAACAAATCGATATCTATCTGATTTATACTTCAATATAGTTTGTTCTAAAAATTCAGGAGTAATTTCTAAAATACGATTTTCTTCCAAAATACTTCGTGTTTTTACGACACGATGAAGCATAAGTATTTCTCCATAAAGAGGATAGATAACTTTTTTTATCCTTCTTTTAATTTTTGAAATCAGTGTCATCTTTAATTTTTTATTTTATATAACTAACATACACAATTTTTAAAACGGAATCTTTGCGTTTAAATTATATTTTTTCTGTATGTGCAGCCCTGCCGGTTGCCTTGAATGATATGTAAACAGAAAATTGTAGTGGTAAGATTTTTTTACCACGAAGTCGCATAAAGTATTTTTCACGAAGTCGCACGAAGGTTATCGTTTCACGAACTCACTACTTGATACTTAAATCTCATTACTTGTTGTTCAATTGTTTTTAGCAACAAGTTCACTTCTAATTCGTAAAAGTCTTGCTCTTCCATGATCCTTTTAATATAGGCATCGGTTGTGATGCGTTCTAAGGTTCTAATCATTTTTCATTCAAATTGTTGCGAAATTCAAATTTCCGAACCTGCGCTGATATTCTGCAAGTTGAATTTGCAGTGCTGTATTATTACTTTGCAGTGCTAGATTATTACTTTGCAGTGCTGTATTATTACTTTGCAGACTTTCAATTGTTTTTTGCAACAAGTTCACTTCTAATTCGTCAAAGTCTTGCTCTTCCATTATCCTTTTAATATAGGCATCGGCGGCTATGCGTTCTAAGGTTCTAATCATTTTTTCTAAGGTTTTATTGTTTGTTTTAGGATATTTATACTTTTTATAATGTTTTTCTTCGATAAAATTGCTCTGCTCGAACAAACTCAACAGCTTCAGCAATTCACTGCAGGTTTCCCAATTTTCGTACATTACTTCTTTGATACGGGCTACTTGTATAAAGTACGCTTCATGAGTGAGGGTTTCCATTAGAGGGTCGTTAAGTTCTACCCTCTCGCCTCCGAGCAAATTTTTGCCAACACGATCTACCTTTACGGCTATATGCGGATTTGTAGGCATGTTGTAACCTAACATGTAGATACTAATAATTGGCAAAGCTTTTACGTCTTTATCTTCTTTCTCTTCGTCTTCTTCCCCTTCCCCTTCCTCTTCGGTAGCTTCTAAAGCGCTTTGTATATACTGTTTGCCGAGGTAAGTACAAAAACGTAATACATCAATGGGTTTGTGTGATTGCTGTATCTCTATTAATACTCGCTTCAGGTTGCCATCTTTTGTGCGAATTGTTGCTACAAAATCCAATCGGATTACCTTTATTATTACAACTTGATTATTTGTCTCTTTTTTTCTTTCGTAGGTATATTCTTGCGGAGCAAAGTCTATTTCTGTTATCTTTACGCCAATAATAGTTTCAACAAAATACCGTGCGAACTCCTTGTTGGTCATCATAAGTGTCTTGAACACTATATCATACATAGGATTTGCGATAATTATCTTTCTTTGTTTCTTTGCCATCTTATTAAATTTTAAAGTGCAAAATTAATAATTTTTTTTTATACTATGCTTTTTTTCATTAAAATAAAAATAATTTTTTTTTTACATTTTACCACGAAGTCGCACAAATAGTGGTTAGTGATTAGTGGTAAGTGGTTAAAATAGACTTTGTGTGCCTTTGTGAAACCTTTGTGCGACTTTGTGGTTAGATTTTTTTTACCACGAAGTCGCACAAAGTATTTTTCACGAAGTCGCACGAAGGTTATTCTTTTACGAACTCATTACTTGATACTCAAATCTCACTACTTGATACTCAAATCTCACTACTTGATACTCAAATCTCACTACTTGATACTCACTACTCACTACTCATTACTCAATACTCACTACTTGATACTCAAATCTCATTCCCTCATTTACACAAGGTTAAACTCTTTTTCCTGTTCCAAAATAACTTTTTGTATTTCCTTTTTCTTTATTTTTTTTGAATAAGAAATTTCAAAAAGTTTGTATAAAATTTTTCTAAAAAAGTTTTTTTTGCAGTGGTAAAAAAAATATTTTCAAAAAAAAATCACTTTTTTTCAAAAAAAATTTGGTGGTATTAAAAAAATATATTTTCTTTGCAAAATTTTTTTTTGGAACATAAGGATATTCTTTATGCATATTACAAAACTCCCTTATGATGAGTTTGTGAAAAATGTCTCGGCATTAATTAGCAACTCTTTGAGTGACAACGAGATAGTTGACGCAATGAGTAACTTTGGATATGATAGAAACAGAATCAAGATGGGAGAGAAGCTTTTAAATGATACAATTAGCAGCAACCAAAAGCAGATTGAAAAGCAAGAGAAAAAAATCAGACTTCATAAAGAAAGAGCCGAACTGCAGCAGTCCGTCAAAAAAAAGTACATGAAAATTTTGTTGATTGCGAGAATTGCATTCGACAAAGACATTTTAGTGAAAAAAGCGCTAAAATTAGAAGGAACAAGAGAAGCAGCGTTATATTTATGGATTGACCAAATTTCTGTTTTTGCGGGTAACTTGTTGAGTGAAAACACTTGGCTCGAAATGTTAAATAACTACGGAATTGGACGCAAAGAGATACAATCTCTTTCAGACGACCTTGTTAAACTCCGAGTAATAGCAGACATTTGCGAACTCGCAAAAACCCAAGCAAAAAATGAAACTAAAGAAAAACAAAATAATCAAAAAGAACTCCAAAATTGGATAAGCGACTTCCTCAAAATTGCGAAAATTTCGCTCGAAGATAAGCCGCACCTTTTTGAAAAACTAAAATCAGTGAATGAGGGAATTAGTAAATGAGTGAATGAGTGAATCAGTGAATGAGTAAATCAGTAAATGAGTAAATCAGTGAATGAGTAAATGAGTAAATCAGTGAATGAGTAGATGAGTGAATGAGTAAATGAGTAAATCAGAAAACAAGTAAATAATAAAAATAAATAAAAAATTCCTTGGACTAACTCCGTAAGGAGTTAAACGTAGATAACCCCGAATAAGCGTAAGCGCAATTCGGGGGGGAGGAACAAAAAAACAAGTAAAAAATAAAATAAAATAAATGTAAATAAAATAAAAAATTCCTTGGACTAACTCCGTAAGGAGTTAAACGTAGATAACCCGGTAGGGGCGTACCCTTGCGGTCGCCTAAAAAGCGCAATTCGAGGAGGAACAAAAAGAAATTAATTTTAGTAACAGAATAAATATATTTTATCAATAGTTTTTTAACATTTAACAACATTTTTTAAAAATTTTAACATTTTTTATAACTTTTTTTTGAGGGATACGTAAAAATCAAAAAATTTTATAAAAAAATATTTAGTATGAACTTTTAATAATTAATAGTATGAAAACCAAATTTTTACAAAAGTTAAGTCTAACCTTTTTAGCAGCTTTGATGCTAATGGGTAGTAATTTTGTGGCAGTGGCACAAAAAGAATGGAAAAGTGATGAAATCGAACTTTTTAATATCGAATTAAAAAAAGCACTAGATGAAGGGAGAATTGAAGAATTTTTATCAAAAAACTTTCCTCAACAAGGACGAAGCAGAGATATTGATACAATTTTCTGCACAAGTTATGATGACTATGAGATAGACCCAATTGATATGGATTGGTCAGTTTCGTATATTGTTGGCAGTGATTATACGTTCACAGTTTATGGACCACCTATGCCTGCTGTCGGTTCAGGCGTTTTTAGTTACGACAATATTTTAGATAAAATAATAATAAAACCCCATTTGGCAAAGCCTTATATTTATGACAATAGTATAAGTATATTACTTATTACTGTTAGTTTGCCATCTGGTATTACTGCATACGATATTTTTACTTTCTTTTTAGGACCTAACGAGTTTGTACTTAATAAACCAAGTTCTATTTGTTTAGGAGAAGATATTGATATAATACTGAACAATGCAGAAAGCAAGATGTCTTATGAATTATACGAATTAGACGATTTGGGATTTTATACGATAAATATTCCGGGAAGTGCATCAGGAAGTAGCATTGTTTATAATATTGAAAATGGAGTAGATGAGTATATAGGGGTTACTGAACGTTTTTTCAGACTTAGTGCAAATATTGACCATATATTATACGGTCCAGGTTATGACTATCATTGTGATAGAGATAGTTTATTCAGCGTAATAATACATCCCTTGCCCGTAATAGCTACCATTGGTTCCAATTCACCTGTTTGTGCGGATAAAACATTAAATTTGTCATGCACTGTTACAGGAGGATTATCTCCTTATACCTATATTTGGACTGATCCAAACGGGGTTACTTACACTACCCAAAATCCCACAGTAAATCCTGCTTCAACTACAGAGACCGGTTGGTTCAAATTAGAAGTTACTGATTTCAATGGCTGCGTAAGTGCCGAGGATTCAACTTATGTTGTAATTAATGAACTTCCCACTGTAACTGCAGATTCTAATTCCCCTGTTTGCGAAGGAACTCCTTTAGAATTGACTCATACCGTTACGGGAGGTCTAACTCCTTATGACTATAGTTGGGCCGGTCCAAATAGTTTTACAAATACCACTTCTGTAAGTCCATTAGAGGTAACACCTTTGGCTGATCCTGCGTTGCATGCTGGTAATTATACTTTAACTATTACTGATGGCAATGGATGTGTAAATTTTGACCAAACTAACGTTGTTATTAATGCACAGCCTACCGTTTCCCTCAGTTACAATGGGCCTCTTTGCGTGGGAGACCAACTTGTAATAACAGCTACCCCTTCAGGAGGTACTGGTCCTTATTCATATAGTTGGACATTTCCAGATGGTACTACGCTTGGTCCCACTCCTTTAAATCAATTAGTGGTAGCAACAACTACTTCGGCTCATGCGGGAGTTTACAAAGTAGTTGTAACAGATGATATTGGGTGTGGAAGTGCTGAGGAACCAATTACTGTTGTAATTAATGACTTGCCGACTGTTACAATAGAATACAATGATCCTGTTTGCGCAGGAAGCCCATTAACCTTATCATGTACTGTTTCAGGCGGAACGGGTCCTTATTCATATAGTTGGAGTGGTCCCGGTGGTTATACTGCTACTACTTTAACTCCAACTGTTACGGTAACTTTATCTGCAACTTCAGCACATGCAGGCACTTATACTGTAACGGTAACTGATGATAACAGCTGCGGAAGCGATACAAAATCTGTTACTGTTGTAATAAATGCACTGCCTTCTGTAACTGCAAGTTCTGATTCTCCTTATTGCGAAGGAGACCAAATTGATTTAACAGGTACTGTTTCAGGCGGATCAGGTTCTTACGCAACTTATAGTTGGTCAGGTCCAAATAGTTTTACCGCTTCAACCCTAAATACAACAGTTACCAATAATGCTACTTTAGGTACACATAACGGCACTTATACATTAACAGTAATAGATTCAAATGGATGTCAAAATACTGCTTCAACTACTGTAGTAATAAACACACTTCCTACTGTAGTCGCAGGTTCCAATTCTCCACAATGCGAGGGAGACGCTTTGATTTTATCGTGTACAGTAAATACTTTTAATTACTGCCCTGCTTCGGGTTTTACATTTGAATGGACTGGACCAAACGGTTTTACTCACACTGCCGCTTGTCCAACGATAAATCCTGCTGACCCTTCTCATTCGGGAACTTATACCGTAATTGTAACTAGTGATTTTTCTAGTTGTAAAAGTGCTTCGGAATCCGTTACAGTAGTGATAAATGAAAAGCCGACAGTTTCAATAACTCCCGATGAAGTTTGTGAAAACGAAGATTTTACTTTAACAGCAAATCATACACCTGTATCAGGTACCACCTATCAATGGTCAGTTGGAGGGTCTCCAATTTCGGGTGAAACATCACAAACATTAACCGTAACCGGTGGAATTTCAACTGCCACTACGTATAGTGTATATGTAGATTTTGGAAATGGCTGTAGTACCACTGCCTCCCAACTAATTACAATATTAGATAGACCGACAGTTTCCATAACTCCAACCGTTGTATGTCCCGAAACTAATTTTACTTTAACGGCAAATCATACTGCCGTAATGGGATTTACACCCTCTTACCAATGGTATGAAGGTAGCACACCAATTTCTGGAGCAACATCTGCTACTTTAACCGTAACTGGCGGAATTTCAAGCGCAACAACTTATAGTGTTGAAGTAGATTTTGGAAATGGATGTAGTAATTCTGCAACACAAACAATATCATTATTAGATAAGCCAACAATTACAATAACTCCCACTGAAGTTTGTCCTTCGACACCATTTGTTTTAACGGCATCTCATGACCCCGTATCGGGTACTACCACATATCAATGGTATGAAAGTGGTGTACTTATTCCGGGTGCTACTTTATCAACATTAAATGTTTCCGGTATAACAACCAATACAGACTATACAGTTGAAGTAGTATTTGGAAACGGATGTAGTAATTCTGCAACAGAAACAATAACCGTAATATCACAACCGACTGTTACAATAACTCCAACAGAAGTTTGTGAAAACGAAGATTTTGAATTAACCGCAAATCATACCCCCGTATCGGGTACCATAACATATCAATGGTCAGTTGGCGGCTCTCCAATTTCTGGTGCTACATCACAAACTTTAACCGTAACCGGTGGAATTTCAACTGCCACTACATACAGCGTATATGTAGATTTTGGAAATGGCTGTAGTACCACCACAACACAAACAATTACAATATTAGATAGACCGACAGTTTCAATAACTCCAACCGTTGTATGTCCTGAAACTAATTTTACTTTAACGGCAAATCATACTGCCGTTTTGGGATTTACTCCTTCTTATCAATGGTATGAAGGTAGCACTCCAATTTTGGGAGAAACATCTGCAACTTTAACCGTAACTGGCGGAATTTCAAGCGCTACAACTTATAGTGTTGAAGTTGATTTTGGAAATGGATGTAGTAATTCTGATACACAAACAATTACATTAGATACCCGCCCCACTGTTATTGCCGGTGCCACCCCCCCCCCCGTTTGCGAAGGGGATGCTTTGCAATTGTCATGTCTTGTAAATACGGTAACATGCCCTTCCGGTTTTACTTATAGTTGGACTGGTCCAAATGGTTTTACTGATACAAGTGCTTGTCCTACCATATACCCTGCTGACCCTTCTGATTCTGGTACTTACTATGTTACTGTAACGGGTAGTAACGGTTGCGCTAGTGAAGAAGAATCCATTGATGTAGTTGTCAATCCTTTGCCCGTTCCGACTTTAACGCCTAATATTACCGATATGTGCGAAGGTGATGAAAAAACCTTTACCGCAGGCGGACATAACGGAGACGACCCAGACGGTGCAATTTATATATTCTTTCTTAATTCAGCACCGATAAATAACGGAAACAGTAACACAATATCGACCACCGACCCCGCTATTATTCCTTATTTAAATGTCGGAGGATCTAATACCATCTCAGTAGAAATCGAAAATTCTTTTGGTTGTAAAGCAACATCAGCGCTTATTACCTTTACAATTTATGATGCTCCGCAGCCAACAATATCATTAATTTTATCGGATGGAATCACTGAACTCACTTCCGCACCTTTTGCCGTTTGTCCCGACACTAATTTTACACTGAAAGCAAATATCGACCCATCATATCCTCCCACCGCTTACCAATGGTTTATTGTTGAAAACGGAAGTGAGACATTAATTGGAACGGGTTCTACTTATTTAGTTACGGGTGGCATTGACGAAGAAACCGAATATAAACTTGTAGTTGATTATCCATTTAGTTGCCAAAAAGAAGATATTATAACTGTTCAGATTTTTGATTCGTCGGCTGAGTTAACTTTAGATCCGGAATCTTTATGCGATGGTAATTTGCCTACCCAAATACTTTTGAAAGCAAAACCTGAATTTCCTTCGGCTGATAATCCTGTTTATCAATATTTGGAATCTAATGATAATGGAAGTACGTGGACATCAATAGCTTCTACTAATTTGTTTCAATATACTTTGTTGCCACCTTTTACAGATGGAACTCAATATAAAGTTATAGTTACAAGTCCCGCTGCCATTGGTGGTTGTATTGCCGAGTCTGACCCATATATTCTCGTAATATATCCTGAACTTATCGCTGAAATATGTAAGGATGGCGATGCTCTTTGCAACAATCAGATTTCAATTTGTGAAAACGAAGAAGTTACTTTTGTTGCATCTTGTACCAACTGCACTGCGAGTGATGACCCTGAATTTGTTTTTTATATAAATACTACCCTACAAACTGCAGCCGACGGCGTTAACGACAATGAATTTACTACTTCAAACTTACAAGTAGGTGATATTGTATCTGTTATAATAAAAAATAACTCTAATAATTGTCCCGATTCTGCACCTGCAGAAATTGAAATTTTAAATATATATCCTTATTCAGAACCTACTCTCGTGTCGGATGCAACAAATGACACTATTTGCGAAGGCGAAACAGTTGAATTTACCGCTGGATGTACTGATTGTAACACAACCGATGTTATTGATTATACTTTTTATCTCAATGGAACAACGCCTCCCCCACTTGGAACAGTTTTATTAAACAAATATACCACTTCTGATTTACAAGATGGTGATATTGTGTCTGTTACAATAATTAATCAAACAACGGGATGTTCTTCAACTGAAGAAGAATCAATCACAATGACTGTACATCCGATTTCAAAGCCAACTCTTGTTTCAAATTTAGGCGACACCATTTGTGAAGGAGACGAAGTGATTTTTATTGCCGGATGTACTGATTGCGACCTAAATGATGATATTGTATATACTTTTTATGTCAACGGAGCTACTCCACCTCCGCACGGAACAGTTGCTGATAACATTTATACTACTTCCGAATTGGAAGATAATGATGAAGTTTCTGTTACGATACAAAACCTTACTACCGGCTGTGCAGTCTCTACATCTGCAAAAATTGATATGACTGTAAATCATGTTCCTCAGTTCACAATAGATATTACGGGTGCGGGCGTTGATACCAATGGAAACCCTGTTGTTTGTCCAAATCAACCATTTACGCTTACTGCAACTCCACCTTCTAATATGCAAGGAGTTACTGTTTTGGGTTATTTATGGACTTATGGCAGTTTCGTAGAAACTTCACCAACTGTTAATATGACGGGTATTACTCAAACAACTACTTTTACGCTCACAGTTGATTATGATAACTCTTGCTCGTTCACTACTGATACAACAATTTATGTTTCCGAATATCCGACAATAGATTTTTATGTTTCGCCATCATCCATTTGTGAAGATTATACGGGTCAAATATTCTTGATTGCCGACTACCCTGAAACGCATATAAACTCTACATTTATTTTTGAAGAATGGGATGGAACAAATTGGATTCCAATTGGAACAACTTGTTTGCCAACCGACAACCAATGCGAGATACCAATGCCCGCAACAATTGGAACTTACACTTTTAGGGTTATTGTTGAAACTGTTGACGGTAATTGTGAAATTCTTCCATATCCCGAAGCACAACTTTCTGTTAATTGCATACCTATTGCTGATTTAACTGCCGATAAATTTGATATTTGCGATGATGATTTCATTACTTTTACCGCAGAATATACAAACAAATGTTTACCCGAAGTTACCATTGAGTATTTGTTTTATATAAATGGAACTGAATATAATAACGGTAATGATGATACATTTATAGCATCAAAAACTCACCTTGACGTTGGTGAAAATGATGTTTACGTTATAATTAAATTAAATGGTTGCGAAAGTTTGCCTTCATCTACGTTGAAAGTCAATGTAAATCCTGTTCCTGATGTTTATGTAGAAGTAAATGGCGTGAATATACCCGGTACAATAATTAACACATCCGAAGGAAATAGCGTTACAATAGAAGTTTTGCCGACAATTCCATCGGATCCCAATTTTGCCGATTACGAATTCCTGTTCGAATTTTATATTAACGGAATACTACAGCCATCAACCTGGACAACTACTAACCAATGGAGTTATAGTAGTTTCTTTGAAGGAGATACTTATGAAATTACTGTAAAAGTGAGGTATAAAGATGATATTCTCGAACTTTGTCTTTTTGAAAAAACTTACGATATTTTGGTCGGTGAAGCGCCTGATTGTAAAACTATTACTACTGATAGCACCGACTATTGCGAAGGTTTAAGCGCTACAATATATTTGCTTGAAAGTCCGCAACTTGACGTTGATTATTGGTTAATTAACGTGGAAGGCATTTATTCTGATAATTTGGGTATTTTTAATCCTGTTAATAACCGCATCGAATGGACAAACATCCTTGCCGGTTCATACTTTTTACGTGCAGAATGGTCGGCGACATCGGGTAATTCTGGATTTTCTATTTGTGATGCTATTATTATTACAATAACAGAAATTCCTAATCCGCAAATTTTCAACTTATATCCAACCGGAACCCTTACTTGTACCGATCCACTACCCGATGAAATCTGCATTGATGGCTCCGAAATTGGAGTAATGTATCAACTTTTATTAAATAATGTTCCTATAACTGGAGCGGAATCTCCGGGAACGGGCTCTGATATTTGTTTCGGTCCTTATAAATCTCCCGGTACTTATACTGTAAAAGCAATAAGCGCAAATGGTTGCGAGGCTGTTTGTAACGGTCAACTTATTATTGATTTAGTTTACACTCCCGAAGGTGATATTACGTCAGACCCCGTTAATCCTGTGATTTGCGACGGTGTTGCTACAAATACTAAAATTTATGTTAATAATTTTGCTTTTCCTGATAACAAATTCTGGTTCTTGTATCGCGATGGTGTTGATATAACAGAAGAAGTATCGGGTACTCCGGGTCAATGGTGGCTGAATTTTAGCAACCCGTTGATTGATATGGTTTTAACAGCAGGAACATATTCCGTATATTATTGGGAACCAGACGATTGTCATATTCCCGTTGATGGAGTGGTTGTCGTTAGTGAAGCGCAAAAGCCGCTACCCAAAACAATTACACCCGATAATAACGGAAATTTCTGCCCCGAAGAAAATATTATTGTATGGGTTGAAGACGCAGAACCTTTTGTTACTTACCAAATTAGATTGGATGTTGCTGGTTCTCCCATTTTAGACGCAAGTAATACTATAAATGGCTTAGGACAAGTTGAACTAACTGTAACTGACCCCGTTAGCGGAAATTATATAGTTGAAGGTACTTACAATGCAGGTGAATGCTGGGGAATTGTTGGTTACGTTACTCTGAACGCACTGCCTAAACCTTTGGCAATGGATATAGATATACCCGAAGGTTTCTGTGAAAATGAGGATACAGAAATTATTATTAATAACACCGAATATGGAGTATATTATGAATTATATTTAATTAATCCCGACAATACAATTACTTTAAAAGATTCAGACGGTCCCGGCGCAGGACATTCAATATCCTTTACAATTGATACTGAAGGTAAATATATTATAAAAGCATTCTTTAATACTACTCCTTCTTGCGATAGATTTAGTGATGAGTTCGATATTGCAGAAATTGAATTTCCTAATGATATGATTTCAATCAACGAATGGGAAGACGGAACAGGTTGTGATAAAGTTAAATATGTTGAAATTTTAAATCCTGTTGCAAATGTTTGGTATGAACTTATTAGGACAGATACCGGAACTGATATTCCAACAGGAAATATTGTACCCGACCAAAATGGCGATTATATTTTCCAGCCTCTACAAGCACGATATGCAGAATATCAGATAAGTGCTTATGTACAAGGAAATGGATATTATTGTGATGTATTGCATGCGAATCCGGTTATTATTGTTAGTAATCCAGACGTACCAGATCAATTCTCTGTTACAGGAATAGGTTCCGTTTGCGAGGATAATGAAATGGGCGTTGAAATTGGCTTAAGCGATACTGAACCGGATGTTACTTATGAACTTTATTACTCGCCAATTCTACTTACTAACCCAAATATTTCAGATTTAGTTCTCGTTGACGATGTGGATCCACATTCCAATAATGTTGGAGGTCCATTCTATTTTGACCTAACTGATGCATTCCCTCTCCAAGAAGGTTATTATTATATTGTTGCGACTGATAATAATTCAAATTGTACTAATTTGATGCTCGGTTATGTTGAAGTGAATTATCTTGAAATACCTCAAAATGTTACTGTTGCATTCTGGGATGTGAAAGACGACACAATTTGCGATGGCGATTCTGTTACCATTTATGTAGAATCACCTGTTGCGGGTTATATTTATAAATTTTTCAAAGATCCTAATACTCCGACACCGATTCCAACACCGGATGGTGCCACTGCGGCAACTGATAATGCTGTTTCTGATGGCGATACTTATTGGGTTATTGCATACAACGGCGACGAACTCATGGATTGCTCCGCTATTTCCAATGAAATTACAATTAATGTTATTTTACCGCCGACTTTGGTCATCGACCCGTTAGAATTTAAAGATGTTTGCGAGGGTGTTGATATTACTTTCAATGCTATTATAACCAACAATTTCGACCCCAACCATACATATACATATACTTATTGGATAGAAAGTGATTATTACACGACTCCCGTTGCACTTTATTCGGGTGGAAATGATAATTTAACAATTACAGTAGGACCCGAACATCACAACGGAAAAGTTTATATTGAATTAAACAACGGATATTGTTCGGTATTCTCTGATAATGAGTGCGAAATAACCGTTTTAGAACAACCAAAAGTTAATTTGACATGGATTCCAACGGGTACATATTTTGCTTGGGGTACTGAAATTGAATTTACCGCACTGCCGTTAGATATCACTTATGAATATATGTTCTTGTTAAATGATGTCGACCAAACGGGTTGGCAACTTGGAGATAACGAATGGAGTTATTTTATTGAAGATAGTGGTGACATAGTTACGGTTTTAGTTAGAAATATTGCAGGTTGCGAAAATTCTGACTCAACACCACCGCTTATTGTCCAACCAAAACCCGACGAATACATTTTATATGCTGATAATAACCCATATTGTCCTCCGATAACTCCTGATAATTTTGTAACAATTTACCTAAACGGTCATCAGCCCGATGTTGAGTACGTTTTATGGAGTTATGACCAATTTGGTGTTGACACGCCTTTTGGTGTTGGTCTTTTAGAAAATAACAGTATCAGGTGGTATGATGTCCCAGACGGATATTATTATGTTATTGCAAAATGGACAACAGGACCCGGCTCTGAAACGCAATTCCCCGATGATCCTGCTGATTATATTCACGTTAGATCAATCGACTTGCCCGTTAATATATATTCAATTGACCCACAAGGTATTGACACTTGGTGCGGCGAAGAAGTTACTCTTGACGGCTCTGATTTAGGTGTATTTTATTGGCTTTTGAGAGACGGAATTCCTTATAATGACAACGATATACAGCCTTTAGAAGGTACGGGAATGCCACTTTCATTTGGAAACGTGATGAAAAATGGAACATACACAATAGTAGCAACTTACGATGACACATCTTTCTATTGTGCTACCGAAATGAATGGTGAATATTCTATTATTTTTGACGATATACCCGAACTTATTTTATCTGGTTTCCCCGATTGTATGGACGAAAATGGAATTGAACTCACTCTTGAAGGTTGTGTTATTCCATTTGGACCGCACTTATATTCGTTAATGAACGATAAAGTTGGCTTTACAGGAATTACTGCATTCTGTGAAAATGATATCGTTACATTCCCCAATATTACCGACCCCGCTACTTATTGGGTAGAAATTAACATCGCTAATTGTATTGCACGAGTTTCTACTTATTATACAGTTACAAAAGAAATCGAACTCGAACAACTTCAAATTATATCGAGAGACAAAAACGGAACTATTTCTTACGACAATTTTGTTCTTGTTTGCGAAAACGATATCAATTTAATTGAAATTGGTATGTCGGGTAGAGAAAAAGGTGTTACTTATACTTTGTATGATAGTGATAATAATATAATTAGCACTTTCAAAGAAGAACTGTTTACAGACCAAAATTCTTTATTCTTCTTTGTGCCAATTTTTGCTCTTAATGAAGGTCATTATTATGTAATTGGTTCAAAAGGTGGCTGTGAATACAACTTTGGCTCAATTGAAATCATATTTGACGACCCAATGATGTTTGAAGTTTTTGCTCAACCCGAATGGATTTGTGATTTTACAACTATAATTCTAGAAAATTCTCAAACAAACGTTACTTATAACCTCTATCACAATGGATTAACTATTGTTGATACGCAGCAAGGTATTGACGGTGAAGAACTTACATTTATAGTTACACAACCCGGTAATTACATTATTGAAGCAGTTTCTCAAGCTGGTTGTACAAAATATATGAACAATGGAATAGATATTTCCTTAAGTTATGAAGATAAGCCCGATTATGATAAGATAATTACTTATTCTCCAAATAATTATGATTGCGAAACGGGAGTTCAAGTTACAATTGAAGATACTCAAATTGGTATAATCTACGAATTGATGTTGATATATAACGGCAACCCAATTTCATTGGATCCTCCCGTTATTCTTACAGGTGATGGCACTGACTTAACTTTTGATTATACTATTTATACAAACACTCAATATCTGATTTACGCTAAAACAGACAAATGCGGCGGATATCTTGATACATTGTTAGATTTTGATATACCCGGTGGATTGACTCCATATCAAGTTTCTGGACACAATGTTTGTCTTGGTGATGCTGGTGCTTATATTTTGCTTAGCGGTTCACAACTTGACAGAACATATTATCTTTACAGAGATGGCGACAACAACCCAATCGACCAATTTAGCGGAACAGGCAGTCCTATTTATATTTACGCAGATGATTATCCTTTGAGACCCGGTATTTACACAATTCTTGGAACATCAGACGGTTATAATTGCGAACTTACAATGGACGGCGAATTCGAACTTAAATATCATCCAATGCCTACTGCCCTCGAACTTATCAGTTCTGGCGCTTGGTGTGACGGTGATGACGGCGCTTATATTTCCATTGAAAACTCCGAAGTCGATGTAATTTATGTTTTAGAAAAATATTATGAAAATGATGGAATTTGGTTTGAATTTGATAGACAAGACGGCAACGGAGCAACTATTACTTTCATTCCTATCAATGAAGTTGGCAGATACAGGGCATTTGCTCGTAATATCATTACAAATTGTACATCTAATATGAACGGTGAAATTACCGTATTTATGACAACCGGACCTGATATTAGCGGAATTACTGTTACAACTACCGAAGAAAATTGTAGCGTTGAAGTTACCGTATCCCCGACTGAAACAGGAATGACTTACACATTGATTGATAATAACGGAAATCCTGTTATTTCAATAATTGCAACTGATAATAACGGTATCACATTCTATATCAATGAAAACGGTATTTATACCATTGAAGTTTCAAACGATGGTTATTGTAGTAAAGTTCTACCCGGTATAGTTACAGTTGATTTTGACCAACTCCCCGACAAACCTGTTATCACCGGACCAGATAACGAATGTGACTCTATTTTAGAAGTTATTATGGAAATTAGCCAAGTTGATGTTTCATATCAATTAGTTAGCCGAGATGGAAACATTGGCGCACCGCAAATAGGTACGGGAAGTCAAATTATATGGGATATTTCTCACTTGGATGCGGGAATTAATTATCTTTGGGTAGTTGCCTCTAACAATGCTGGATGTACCATTAATTCAGATGAAATTGTTGTTACTATTACAAAAGGTGCGGATCATTTTGATTATATTTTACCCGATGGAAACAGTTATTGTGCAAACGAGGCAGGAGTTAGGATTGGAGTTGTTGATACGCAACTTGGAGTATTCTATCGACTGTTGGATAGCAATAATACCGCACAAGATTTGATGGAAGGTGACGGAACAACTAAATATTTCAGAGATGTTTATTTATCTGAAACCTACACTATTATTGGTTTCAATGGCGCAACACCTCAATGTTTTTACGAAACAGATGAATTTACAATACTTGAAAACGAAACACCCGAAATTCCTGTTATTACTGTTCAAACAACAAGCATCCCTACTGATTTTGATATTATCCTCCAAAACAGCCAATTAGATATTGAATATCAATTATATAGCGATAAAGGTTTATTTGGATTACCGCAAGCGGGTACAGGCAACGATATTATTTGGAATATTATAGGTTGGGAAATCGGGACTTCATCTTTCTGGGTAGAAGCAATAAATAATTTAACAGGATGTACCGCTGTTTCCGAAACTATTATAGTAAGAATATACGACTCGGGAATTGACATCGATTTCGATGAATACGGTTATTTCTATTATTGTGAAAATGAAAGTGTGGGTGTCCAAATTAGGCTTGCTGATACCGATGACGGCTTATATTATCACCTATACAGCTTTGTCGATGGAATTGAACATTATGAAGATGTGCTTCGCGGAAACGGTTTCCCACAATCCTTTAGCTACACATATACGGAGGGTGATTATTTTATTAGAAAATATTTAACCCCAGACGAATGGATTGATTCTGAAGTATTTAAAGTTGTATCACTTGAAATTCCTCTACCTAATGAACTTGTACACACAACAGGAGTAATTTTTGAAACTGAAATATCGTTGTTAGATTGGGGTGAAGAAGGCGTTGAATACTACCTCTATAGATATGAAGACCGTTATGATATACCCGATTTTAATGATTATGATAATAGATATTTCGAAGATCCTCTTAAATGCGATGATGACGAAGATTCATGCGAAATTAATTTCGGTCACGTAGAAGTGTTTGGTTGTTATTATGTTTGGGCATCAATACCGGGAGGCTGTAAAACACTCTACGGACCCGCACAAATCACAGCATCCGACCTTATTGCAGTTGATGACGTTATTAGACTCGGTATTTCTCAAAATTCAATAGAATTTAATCTATTTAGGAATGATATATATTGGGAATACATTGATTCACTCGGCGTTAACCTTACTTTTGAAATTCTTACACACGACAACGATTTTCTCGGAAAAGCACATTTTGACGAAAACAAACCCGGCTTCTTGTTCTATGATAAACTTCCCGGTTTCTTCGGTTATGACTCCCTGACATATCGTGTTACAAACACAAACCCGCTATTTGACGGCAAAAGATATAGTGAAGCAAAAGTACTAATAATAGCAGGAAATGAAGAATTAGATGGTTTCTCATTTATTTTACCAAATGCATTCTCACCAAACGGTGACGGTTGGAACGATACTTATGTCATTTCCGGTTTAGACCCTGATACTAATTCTAAACTAGAAATATATAACCGCTGGGGTACACCCGTTTACAGAAGCCCCGGTATTAGATATGGACACGATTGTGATTGGTGGGACGGAAAAGCAAACATGAGGTCAATGGTTTCTATTGGCAAAGAACTGCCTAACGGGGTATATTTCTATGTTTTCAAAGTAGAAAAAAATATTGACGCAAGAACTGTTAAACACGAATATAAAGGCTCTATTGAGCTTAGAAGATAAAACTTACTAGAAAATAATAATCGTAAATATTATTAATAAAATATGTTAAAAAGAATTTTGATATTAGGAATTATATTGATTGGCGGCATAAATGTTTGGTCTCAAAATCAATATAGATTTAATAACTATATTTCTACACAAGGAATATTAAATCCCGCTTATAACGGCTCAAGAGATGTCGTTAGCGGGTTATTAGTGCATAGAAGTCAATGGATTACATTTCCAGGCGCACCAATGACAGATGCCCTGAACGTTCACGGCTCCCTCGAAGGTACAAACCTCGGATTTGGTGGTGTTGTTGTCAACGACAATTTCGGTTTCTCTAATAACCTCGACATCATGGCCGCAGGTTCATATAAACTCGAAATTGATAGAGACGACAAATTTCTTTTATTAGGGCTGCAAATGGGTGTCTCATCAATGATTTACGACGGATATAAGGCAATTACAGAACAATGGGGTGACCCCGTATTTAATGAAAAAATCTCAAGACTTTTCTTTAACGCCGGCTTCGGGGCATACTTCTACGCCGAAAATTATTTTGCAGGTTTTTCTATTCCTAAATTCTTTTCACCATCATTTGACCTCGCCGACGAAAAAATGAAAAATAAACTTGACTTTAAAAACCTGTATATGAACCTGTACGGCGGATACATAGCCGAAATTGATATGTTCAAAGTGAGACCCACTTTGATGTTGAGGCATATTTACGGTGCGCCAATGCAAGTTGACATATCGTGCAGCGTCCTGCTTACCGACTTTTTATGGCTCGGTTTATCTTACAGAACAACCGCTGAAGCAGTCTTTTTTGCAGAATATATTATCAACAGGCAGTTTACACTCAGATATTCAATTGATTATGCTATCTCGCAATTTACTAGATACGCAAAAGCTGGCTCACACGAACTTAGTTTACAGTTCGACTTTTCGTTCCAAAAAAGACCCGGTATGAAAACTCTCAGATATTTCTAAAATTATATAATTAAATATGATAACTAATACGAACTTGGCAAAATATTTAGATATGAAAAATTTATTTAAACCGATATTAATATCATTATTCTTACTCGCCTCTGTGATTGCAGTAGGACAAAAATCTGAACTCAAAAAGGCAGACGCTTTCTTTAATAGAAAAGACCCCGAATATTTCGAAGCACTTAAAATCTATGAACAACTTAAAGAACGAGGATATGTCCTCGATATACCTACTCGTATCAAAGTTGGACACTGTTATTATCACCTTAACAATATCGAAAAAGCATTCGAAATTTTTGGAGAATTAGAAGATAAACTTGCAGGTAAAGACCTCTACGTTTATGCATCAACAAATCATAAAATTGGACTTTATGCTGACGCTATTGAACTTTACAAAAAAGCACGTCCTCAAATGGCAGGTCAGCAGAACCAAATTGATGAAATGATTAAAGCATGTGAATGGGCAGTGGAAAACCTTACCTATAACCCGAATATTCTCGTTAATCCATCTACCCTCGCTACTTTTGGGCAATCATTTGGAATTCAATACTATGACGAAGGTGTGGTATATTCATCTGCATCCGAAGAAAAACCTACTAAAAAAACTAAAACCGACAAACAAGGTATGACATTCCTTAACCTCTACTATTCTGATATAAAAGACGGTGAAGTAGCAGGCAAATCGCGAATATTTTCTAATAACTTAAAATTTGACTTTCACGTTGGTGCTATTTCTTTTACATCCGACATGAAAACAATGTATTACACTAAAACTGTCAGAATTAAAGGCGGCGAAAGTAGGCTTAAAATTTTTAAAGTTACTCATAACGGTAAAGATTGGGCTAACGAAGAAGCAATTTCCATTAATAGCAACGAGTTTGATAACGCTCACCCCGCTGTTTCTCCCGACGACAAATCTCTATATTTTGTCTCTAACAGACCCGGTGGATATGGTGGTAAAGACCTCTACGTTGTCGAAAGACGCGCTAACGGTACGTATGGACAACCCAGAAACCTCGGACCAAAAGTTAATACATTCGGGGACGAAATGTATCCATACATTTCAAGTGATAATATCCTATATTTTTCCAGCGACGGACATATCGGTTTTGGTGGACTCGACCTTTTTAAGGCAGAATATAAAAACGCAGAATGGACTAACGTCGAAAATATGATGCTCCCATTCAACTCTGAAAAAGACGACTTTGGTTATGTAATCGACCCCAATAATCACCGTTTAGGTTTTATATCATCTAACAGAATGGGTGACGGCAGTACTGACAGAATTTTTTATGTCCTTCATAGAGAAGAAGATATTACCGCAAAAGAGGAAGAGGAAGAAGTTGTTATTTCTACATCAGGAACATCTACTTTCCCAACTGCTTTTGTTTCAATACTTACAAGTACTTTTAATAACGAACCCGTTCAAGGTGCTAACATTATATTAAAAGACCCTATTACTGGAAATATTATTGCGCAAGGTGCATCTGATAACAACGGAAAAATTTCCTTAGGAATTGCCGAACAATATGTCAGAGATATGCAGGAATTTGAAATTTCTATCTCAAAAGTAGGTGAATATCAGCCTAAAACGGTTATCGTGAATATTAATGAACTCGAAGATTTTGCTAAATCAGGTATTCCAATGACTCCTATTTTCAAAGAATCGGGGTTAAATGAACTCGGTGACCTTAAAATTCCTTATTCGGGATCTAATTTTACGCAAGCAGGAACTAACGAATTAGACAAATTAGCAGCATATCTACTTAATAATAAGCATGTTGTTGTGAAATTAAATGGACATACTGATTGCAGAGGTAATCAATCATCTAATTTGAATACATCGCAAGCAATGGCTGAAAAAGCGGAACAATATTTACTCTCAAAAGGTGTTCCACAAAGAAATATTATTCCAAGAGGATACGGGGAAAGATATCCCGTAAACGGTTGTAAAAGAGGTAGATCATGCTCCGACAACGAACACCAACAAAATAAAAGAGTAGAAGTGGTTGTTTGGCGATTTTTAAACTAGTTTTTTTAGTGAATGAGTGTAGGGGCGCACCCTTGCGGTCGTCCACCTTGTAGTGAATGAGTAAATGAGTGAATGAGTAAATGAGTGTAGGGGCGCACCTTTGCGGTCGTCCACCTTGTAGTGAATAAGTGAATGAGTAAATGAGAGAATGAGTGTAGGGGCGCACCCTTGCGGTCGTCCACCTTATAATAAATGAGGGAATGAGTGAATGAGTAAATGAGAGAATGAGTAAATGAGTGAATGAGTGTAGGGGCGCACCCTTGCGGTCGTCCACCTTATAATAAATGAGGGAATGAGTAAATGAGAGAATGAGTGAATGAGTGAATGAGTGTAGGGGCGCACCCTTGCGGTCGCCCGCCTTATAATAAATGAGTGAATGAGAGAATGAGTGAAGAGCAAGAAAGCATTTCGTTAGGAATGCAACGCTTGGTAGAAAAATGAGAAATAAATAAATGAGAAATAAATATAAATTCCTTTGACTAACTCCGTAAGGAGTTAAACGTAGATAACCCTCGCGGTCGCCCAAATAGCGCAATTCGGGGTACGCACAGCAGGAATGATTAGATTTGTAAATGAGAACAAGTATAAAATATAGAAATAATAAAAATAATTAATATGAAACGTTTAATAATATTATTACTTTTAACTGTCAGCGTATCAATTTTCGCTGATAAATTGGCACATCTAAGGACATCCAAAAAGATTATTGCTGTGAATGCAATTTCTGCTCCTTATTTTACTATTCAAATTGTTGCACTACAATTACCCCCAAGTAATGCAAGTTTTTTCAATAACGTCGATGTCGTTAAAGAATACGCATGTAACGACGGATACGTTAGATACACCGTCGGCGAGTATAATACCTTTGCTGACGCTGAAAAAAATCTTAACAATATTAAATCCTTAGGATATGCAGACGCATTTATCTTAAACCTTAGAAATATTACTCTCGGTTCTGGCGGAGGTGGATATAGTTCGGGTAGTTCTGGCGGATCGGGAAGTTCGGGTGGTTCTGGCGGTTCCTATTCTTCGGGTAGCGGTCGTTCAGGTGTTGATGATAATTTTGTTCCCCAGCCTGGAATTAGGTATATGGTACAACTCGCAGCATACAGATTCCCCGTTTACCTCACGCATTTCGAAGGTTTCAAAGACGTAAAAGAATTTTACATGAAATCTGACCAAATTTACAGATATTGCGTCGGCGACTTCGACCATACCCAAATTATGACCGAAATTCAAAAAGCCAAATCAGCCGGCTGGCGCGACGCATACGCCGTCCCCATTGAAAGATATAAAGGTTTTCAGATTGAATAATCGAGAATATAAGATGCAATAGAGAACGGTAAAATTTTGAAAAATGTTTCCACACAGCCGGTAAAACCTAATTTATCGGATAAATTCAGAGGAGTATTTTAAAAGACCCCGCAAATAGTTTTATGAAACCTACAAAAATACACGAGATGAATGGGGCTCTATTTGGTCATCTATTAAGACTGTTTAGTAGGAAAAATAAGGTTTGAATAAGGTAGTAAGGCTGTTAATTCACTAACCAATAATTTCAGTATCAGAATAAATATTTTTTCAAAAGAGGACACTTTGATTTTCTCTGAGGTCAGGAATTCTGAACTTTTACAATTCCTTCAAAAAAATCTGCGAAAATACATCTAATCCCTCAAATCAGAGTATCCCCCGAAAATCTCTATTCTTATCCAAATCGTAATAAAATCGTAACCAAATCGTAACATTTCGGTAATATTTTTGTATTAAAATATTTTTATCGTTTATATATAAAATGCAGAAAATGAAATTATTATCATTTTGCAAGTTTTCAATTCTCAATTTTCCATTCTCAATAGCGTTAGTTACTTGTGCCTCGTTTTCACTATCAGCACAAGAACAACAAGATGGTGGAGAAGAAAATAAATTAGAAAAGTTGGAAACTGAAGTAGATAATTTATCGTCTGCTATTTCAAAATTAGACAAGTTTAAGTTTTCGGGATATATACAAACCGATTTGCAGTATGGCGACAAAGAAGCAAATTTTAGGGTAGGTGCACAAAAATTTTCGGAAGAAAACGAAGCATTTCGATTTGGAGTTCGGAGAGGTAGATTAAAAATGACATACAGCGATAACATTGATGAAATTGCCTCAAAAGCCGTTTTCCAAATTGATATTACTGAAAGAGGCGTAAACATTAAAGATGCCTATTTTTCCTTTACTGACCCGTTTATTAAAATGTTTTCATTTCAGTCGGGAATTTTTGACCGCCCTTTTGGGAACGAAATATCATATTCTTCGAGTCTTCGTGAGTCACCCGAAAGGAGTACAGGATGTTTAGAACTGTTTCCGGGAGAACGAGATTTAGGAGCTATGCTAATTATTCAAGCACCAAAGAGTACTATTTTGGAAGGTCTTAAACTTGAAACGGGACTCTTTTCAGGTAACGGAATAGCAAGTGCAACCGCAGGCGGAAATGGAACGCTCGATTTTCACAACAAAAAAGATTGGATTTCTCATCTTTCATACAAAAAAACTTTCGATTTTGTGCAATTTGGCTTAGGAACATCATTTTATTACGGCGGAGTTATCCACGGAAATGATACCGTTTTTAAGATGCAAAACAAACAATTTGTCCGAATTGAAAATGTCAAAAAGGGAGATTATTCAGAACGTCTCTATTATGGTATTGATGCTCAAATGCTGATAGTTACATTTTTAGGTATGACCAATCTTAGAAGTGAGTATATTATTGGAAATCAACCCGGAACATTATCTAGTTTTAGAAGTCCAAATAGCAATTCGGTTGCAACAGCACCAATCTACAGAAGGGAAATTTCTAGTTTCTATCTGATTTTTGTTCAAGATTTGGGCAATCGGCATTCGTTAGTTTTTAAGTACGACCAATGGAATCCTAACACAAAAATATCGGGAAATGATATTAAAGCACTAGGAAATATTGGAACAGGGGTGCGAGATGTAGCATTGTCTAATTTTGGATTTGGCTACCTGTTCCGACTAAATTACGCTATCCGTTTGATGGCGTATTATGATATGGGTATGAACGAAAAATCAGAAAATTTGAAAAACGAAAGTTACGATAGAAAACGAATGCGTGATATTATTACAATTAGAGCGCAGTATAGGTTTTAAGTAGTCAGTAGTCGGTAGTCGGTAGTCAGTAGTTAGTGAATGAGTAAATGAGTAAATGAGTGTAGGGGCACCCTTGCGGTCGCCCGCCTTGTAATAAATGGGTGAATGGGTGAATAAGTGTAGGGGCGTACCCTTGCGGTCGCCCGCCTTGTAATAAATGAGTGAATGAGTGAATGAGTGTAGGGGTGTACCCTTGCGGTCGCCCGCCTTGTAATAAATGAGTGAATGAGAGAATAAGTGTAGGGGCGCACCCTTGCGGTCGCCCGCCTTGTAATAAATGAGTGAATGAGAGAATAAGTGTAGGGGCGCACCCTTGCTGCCGCCCGCCTTGTAATAAATGGGTGTCTCGTCCTAAAATAGGTTTACACAAAAAACATTAAAATGAGTAAATCAAAAGTAGGATTAAAGAAAGGTTATTTTCAATTAATAACCGTAAAAAAATTCAGTGAATCTGAAAAACGTACAATAATTGAGG
>Ga0099364_10001713_pt1 | contig 35899 bp, 30 predicted proteins | sample TergutTh196P3_FD_73070 | JGI IMG/M metagenome (GOLD analysis project Ga0099364, IMG submission 73070) | Microcerotermes parvus P3 segment gut microbial communities from Pointe-Noire, Republic of the Congo - Th196 P3 | ecosystem: Host-associated > Arthropoda: Insects > Digestive system > Gut ... | reverse complement strand
CAAAATCTTTTTTTTTATAAAAAATCTTTTTTATCAAAGTTGCAAAAAACAGAATACAAAATTAAACTTTTTTTTCTAATTACAAAATCTTTTTTTTATAAAAAATCTTTTTTATCAAAGTTGCAAAAAACAATTTACAAAATTAAACTTTTTTATTCTAATTACAAAATCTTTTTTTTTATAAAAAATCTTTTTTATCAAAGTTGCAAAAAACAGAATACAAAATTAAACTTTTTTTTCTAATTACAAAATCTTTTTTTTATAAAAAATCTTTTTTATCAAAGTTGCAAAGAACAGAATACAAAATTAAACTTTTTTTTTCTAATTACAAAATCTTTTTTTTATAAAAAATCTTTTTTATCAAAGTTGCAAAAAACAGAATACAAAATTAAACTTTTTTTTTCTAATTACAAAATCTTTTTTATATAAAAATCTTTTTTATCAAAGTTGCAAAGAACAGAATACAAAATTAAACTTTTTTATTCTAATTACAAAATCTTCTTTTCATATAAAAATCTTTTTTATTAAAGTTGCAAAGAACAGATTACAAAATTAAACTTTTTTATGCTAATTACAAAATCTTTTTTTTATATAAAAATCTTTTTTATTAAAGTTGCAAAGAACAGATTACAAAATTAAACTTTTTTTTCTAATTACAAAATCTTTTTTTTATTAAAATCTTTTTTATCAAAGTTGCAAAGAACAATTTACAAAATTAAACTTTTTTTTTCTAATTACAAAATCTTTTTTTATAACTATTACAAAAACACCTACCTCTGCTACTTCTTTGAGGTTAGATTAAACTTCATAGATATGCAATTTAGATAGTCGTTTAACTTTATTTCTACTAATTTTGCTCTTCCGATTTCGCTGATGACGGGAACTTTTATCTTATCGCCTATAATTTTTTTATCTAACAATATCTTCTCAGCGGACTTCACTAAATCATAATCTTCTATATTGTAATTAAAATACTTTGTTATTATTCTATGTATTTCATTAAAAATACATATGTCTATTAAATTAAGCAGAACCGCTATTTGCGACTCATAAACCATACCTATTGCTACTGCATTCCCATGAGACAAATTATAATCTAATTCCAATAAATGCCCTATTGTATGCCCAAAATTAAGAAAAGCCCTGTTATTAAAATTATCTTCCGATATTATTTTCATCTTATGGGTTACGCTTAATGATATAATGTCATTTAACTTGTTTATATCATTATTATCAAGGTATTTGAAGCAGACATTAAGTAAATTTATATCAAAAAGCAATCCTGTTTTTAGTATCTCGGCAAAGCCATTAAGAAGCAAATCCTTCGGCAAATTCTCTAAAAATTGTGTGATAATATAAACATTCGAAGGATAATAAACACTCCCCAACGCATTCTTTATAAAACCAATATTTATCGCATTTTTGCCACCGATAGACGCATCAACCATCCCTAAAAGAGTAGTTGGAACAAAACTAACCTTAATCCCACGCAAATAAACCGCTGCCACAAACCCTACTAAATCTGTAATATTGCCACCGCCAATCCCATATAAATGCGTATTAATCGTTGCTTTTTTCCGTATTAATTCATTACAAACGCATTCAAATGTCGCAAAATCTTTAACAAAATCCTTACAACCGCCAATCGCCTCCTTCGCCCCAATTACTATCACTTTATCCTCAAAACCCACGAACATATACTTATAATAGTTATAAACACTATTATCAACGACAATAATCACATTATCTTCTCTAAACAGAGGACGCAAATCATTTATATTTATATAATTTATTTTAGTATTCATACTACTTATCTTACTATTTTTTGCTTATTTTATGCAAACTTCTCTTATGTCATGCTGAACTTGTTTCAGCATCTCCATCTTCTATTTACTAACTTTTGCTCGGATTTACTCATTATTTACATAATTTTACTAACTTTTACTCAATTTTTACTCGGATTTACCTGTCATGCTGAACTTGTTTCAGCATCCCCATATTTTATGCAATATATTTAACAATTATGGGATGCTGAAACAAGTTCAGCATGACCCTTATAGAAATTGCAATTTCAGTAACGTTTTTGCAATTTATTTAAGGAATCACCAATTTATCTGTTGTTTAAGCGATTTATACACCAAAAAACCAATTATATAATTGAAAAACCAATTATATAATTGCTTTTTGCATTATAATACGCAATTTCCGATTTATATAATTGCTTTTTGGATTATAATACGCAATTTCCAATTATATAATTGCTTTTCCAATTATATAATTGCTTTTTCAATTGATAAATTGACAATTCTGTTTATAAATTGCTTTTCCGATTGATAAATTGCTTATCCAATTATATAATTAAAAAAACAATTTACCACCCCGTCATTTGCCTTCGCAAATGACACCCCTCCTCGGAGGGGAACTGTTCCCCTCCTGTGGAGGGGTAGGGGTGGTATAATCCCTTTTTTTATCTTATTATGCTGTCCTTGATATAGCATCCCTTATTTTTTTTTAACTAAATAATATTTTTAAGTATAAGGATTAAAGATTGTAGGGATGCCGTATCAAGCACAGGATAACAAGTTTTTTTATCTTATTATGCTGTCCTTGATATAGCATCCCTTATTTTTTTTTAACAAAATATTTTTTTAAGTATAAGGATTAAAGATTATAGGGATGCCGTATCAAGCACAGGATAACAAGTTTTTTTATTCAAAGAACATTAAATTATCAGCAGATAACTAATTATAACAATAATTCCTAAAACCATAATTATAGCGTAATTATGAATTACGCCCGATTGCATTTTCCTTATCACGGCGGCAATATCATTAGTAAATGACGCTAAACCATTGATAAATCCGTCAATCAGCCGCACATCCAGTATTTTATGTAGCAAATTGTTTGAAAAATTAAGCAGCGGATTTATAATTATTTTATAATAAATTTCATCAATAAAATACTTATTTAGCAATAATTTATGTTTTTTTGCATGTTTTATATGGATTTTAGCAGTGCTTTGCATATTTCCTTTTTTATAGTATTTGCGGGCTAAAATAATTCCTAAAACAGCAATAATTATTGCAATTGCGATAAATAGATACTCAATTGCGTGTATTTCGTGGTTCATCGGCGTATTCAATACGATATTTGCTTGAGCAAATATAGGAGCGAGGTAGGATTCAATTAAGTTAGGGTGTTCGCTAATAAACGCTCCAAGTGGATAAGGAATACCTAATAAACCACCAAATGCAGATAAAAATGCTAAAATAATTAGCGGGATTAACATAGTTTTAGGTGCTTCGTGTGGGTGAATATCATGTTTATTAAATCGTTCCTCTCCGTAAAATACTAAATATGCTAACCTAAACATATAAAAAGCAGTGCAAAATGCAGCCAATAATAGCACAAACCATCCAATAAAACCTGTTTGAGCATATACATTCCACATTATTTCATCTTTAGAAAAGAAACCACTAAATAGTGGAATTCCCGCAATAGCAAGTGTAGCAATCATAAATGTTTTGTATGTAGTTGGCATATATTTGCGGATGTTTCCCATCTGTTTAATATCCTGTAAATCATGCATTCCATGAATAACAGCACCTGCTCCGAGGAATAATAATCCTTTGAAAAATGCGTGCGTCATAACATGAAATACACCTGCTGTAAAAGCACCTACACCAAGTGCAGCAAACATAAATCCAAGTTGACTTACAGTAGAATATGCTAATACCTTTTTGAAATCATTTTGCACCAATCCGATAGTTGCAGCCCATAAAGCAGTAATTATACCTACTATTGCTACAATAGTCATCGTATCAGGAGCAAGCGAAAATAGTAGTGAATTTCTTGCTATTAAAAATATACCGGCTGTTACCATTGTAGCGGCGTGTATTAGTGCTGATACAGGAGTAGGACCTGCCATAGCGTCAGGCAACCATACAGATAGAGGAAGTTGTGCAGATTTTCCACAACATCCAATAAATAAGCAAATTGTTATCCAAAAGATTAATGATGTGTCTTGTAATGAATTCGCTCCTGCAAATATTGTTTCATTTAATTCGCCATATTGTAATGTTCCGAAATGTGCAAATATTAAGAACATAGCAATTAAAAAGCCAAAATCACCGACTCTATTTGCTATAAATGCTTTTTTACCTGCATCTCCTGTCCATATTATATTTACTCCTTCGAATTTTTTATCATACCAGAATCCGATTAGTAAATAAGATGCTAATCCTACTCCTTCCCATCCAAGAAATGTTAGCAGAAAGTTATCTGCAAGAACTAAATTTAGCATCATAAATATAAATAAATTAAGATATGCAAAAAATCTATAAAAACTTCTATCGCCTTTCATATATCCTGCTGAATAGATATGTATAAGCAAGCCAATTCCTGTAATTATTAGCGTAAATAGGACAGATAATTGGTCTATTTGATAAGCGATATTAACGCTAAAATTACCTGCAGCAATCCAAGTCCATAGTGTTTGAGTAATTGGTTCAAAGTTTTCGGCAGTTATTATTCCATAAAAAATGCTGCAGGCAATCACAAAAGGTATTCCCACAGCAAGCGAACCAATAGTAGCAATAATGCTTTCATTTTTGATTTTCTTTCCGAACAATCCATTTATTAGCATACCAATAAAAGGCATCAGAACAATTAAATAAACATATTCAAACATATTTTTACATTTTACTTTTTAATAATATTACAAATATAATGTTTTTTTTGATAATAAAAACTTCTTTTTTTTATAAGGGGATGCTGAAACAAATTCTGCATAATAGGTTTAGCAATATAGACCCCTCTATTATATAACCCTACCTACTCAACAAAAATTTTATACTATACCAACGACCCTGATAAAACGCATTAACAAAATATACACCATTAGAGTAGCCATTCAAATTTGCTGTAAAACTTTTCGTTCCTTCTAATTCGAAGTTCTGTAATGCCTTGCCCGTCATATCGGAAATGTAAATATGCGGAATGCTATATAACGTTTCAATGTTTAATATGCCATCGCAAGGCATAGGATATATTTTTATTAAATTAGATAAATCTTCTATTCGTTCTGTATTATCTTCGGGAAATTCCTTATATGGTTTAGAGATAAATTTGTCAAACGTAGTCAGCGTAGTATCAAAATTAGCCCAGTCGTTATTGCAATTTGGCGATGCCGAAAATTGTGTAATAATACGCAATAAAATATGATTTAATTTTTCTACTTCGTATTTATCTGTGGTTGGTTTAATGTGCGAATCGCCAATTTTACTATCGTCAGTTAAGAAAACATAAGTGCCGTTAGTTGCAAGTGCAATAGCACGCATAAGATACTCGGTGCTTTTATCTATGCCACTACACACAATCGGAACGATACGAATTCCTTTCATTGCTGCAATTCTCACCTGACGTTGCACCTGCTTAATACAACTATCTAAAGCGTGTGGCGGAGCATCTAATATTAAAAAAATTATTTTAGAAATAGTATTTTCTCGCCACTCTCTATTTTCCACTGACTCATAAAGCGCAATATCCATTGCTTCGGGATAATCACCACCGCCATCTGCTTTTTGTTCTTTAATAAAATCAATAGTTTTGTTAATATCTTTATCAAATTCTGACCTACGAATTATATATTCATCGCCAAAATCACGATAAAAAATGCTTCCTGTTCTTAAATCAAGATGCGGATTATTTGTTTCTATTTTCTTAATAACATCGTATAATTCTTCCTGCAAATATCTAATTTCATCACCCATAGAACCTGTTGCATCAACAATAAAATCTATATCCACAGCATTCACTTCATTACAATTAACATTCATCTCCATTGTATTAATTTTAACATAAAATGGTGCTGCTTCCATTGTTTTAGTTTGCTTTTGGTATTCAAATTCTATGTAATATGGCTTGCCTGTATTTGGTGTAGAATCAGTTAAAATATTAGACCAAAGTTCTGCTTTTCCTGTATTATCTGTCCAAGTTTGCCAAATATTATTTCCTTGATTATCTTTTAATGTTACTTTTGCATTTACTATTGCACTGCCGCTTGGATTGGTTAATTGGGCGACATATCTTTCGTTTGGATGTATTTTCCATATATTTATATGTTCATTTAAATCTGTTTCTTGAATATCTTCCCAAAGTTTCCATTTAGTAAAATCATTAAGTTCACCTGCGGTTAATAGTCCTGCGGCTGCATCGGGTTGGTTTGGTGATGGGAATCCAAAATCAGGTTCGCGAAGATATGCCATAGTTTCGTCCATTTTTATAGCAGAACTAAAACTACCAAAATCCTCCACGTTTGCACCTTCATCTCTACCACCAGAGGATTTATGAATAATATCCATAGTAGCAAAACCGTCTGCTTTTGCTTCTGTGCTTATATAATTTATAGATTCTGAACCGAATTCCGTTTCTTTTTCTCTTTCTTTCATTTTTACGTTAATTTGAGATTCCTTATTAGCAGAAATAACTACATTTGTTTCATATTGTTCCATTGCTACTGCCCGGACAATTACTTTATATTTGCCTGGCGTTATGTTGAATACGGTAAAAGAACCATCTTTTGCTTTTACCTTTGCTCCACGCGTTGTGCCAGGTACTAAAACTTGCGCACCTATTACTCCTTTGCCATCTGTGTCCACTACTTTCCCTTTTAGAGTGCCGTAATGTTTTTCAGATTTTCGTATAATTTCCTCGTTAGTAACTTTAGGAACTAACTTAATCTTTTGAACTTTTTTATAGTTAGATTTAGTAATGTCTAAACTTAATGTGACATAATTAACTGAGGAAAAAGTTAATTTAATAGGAAACTTTGTGCTATTAGGAACTCGCAGAATAAAATTTCCATCAATGTCCGTTATAACTTTAATATCAGTTTCATCAACGGACACAAAAATATAAGGAACAGGTTTAGATTTAGTATCAATTACTATTCCTTTTATTTCTATAAAATTGCTTGCAAACACACTATTACTTATAGCGAGCAAACACACCAACAACGTTAATTTAATTTTAAATAACATAATATCTTAACTTATATTTTTTAATTTTTTATTAGTTTCTTTTTTATTACCATTATAACACATCCTGCTACAATATTGAGTTTCTTTTTTTCTTGTTTTAAATTCTTTGCTACAATACTTACAAGTTTTTATCACTGGTGATTTAGTTTTATGTATCATATAGCATTGGCGACTACAATATTTAGCATTTAGTATTTTTGTTTTAAACTCTTTGCCACAATTTATGCAACTTATTAACCTTTGTGCAGTAGTTTGAGTTATATCAAAACATAATTTACTGCAATATTTTGCATGTGGTATATATGTTTTAAATTCTTTCCCACAATAAGCACAATTTTTCAATGTATTATGATTAGCATGAACTACATTAAAACACTCTTTACTGCAATATTTTGCTTTTTTATTATATGTTTTAAATTCTTTTCCACAATAAGCACAATTTATTGTTGGCATTAAATTAGGTTTTGAACAACTTGAGCATTTAGAACTACAATATTTTGCTTCTTTATGCGATGCTTCAAACTCTTTTCCACAATAAGCACAATTTATTATTTTTTTAGAATTAGGTCTACTTCTTTTAAAACATTCTTTACTACAATATTTAACTTTTATATGGGTTGCTTCGAACTCTTTGCTGCAATAAACACATACATTTCTAACTTTTTTATAAACTTTTACTATGTTTTTTTCTGCTTTTCTATTTTTACAATGAGAAATACTTTGGCATTCTGCTGAACAGAACATACTTCTGCCTTCTGCCGTTATTCTTTCGTTGCAATGTTTACAATACTTTATTTCTTCCATAATGTGTGCATTACATAACAATATTCATATTATAAAATACAAATATAAGAAGTAATTCTAAACTCACCAGTGTCTAACCAATGCCTTGTTAAATTGCGTGTCAATCCATTTGTATTTTATAGATTTAATTAAAATTGCAGTCCTTTTTCGCGTGCTGCATCCGCAAGTGCTTTTATTCTACCTGTGTAAATATTGCCATTCCTATCAAATACGACTTTATTTATATTTTTGGCAATAGCACGTTCAGCAATAACAACACCAACTATCTTACTTATAGCAGTATTGGTCATTTCTTTAGTAATTTTTGTTTTTGTTTCCTTATCTATAGACGATGCAGAAACAATAGTATGTCCTTTTGTATCATCTATTACTTGGGCATAAATACCTGTATTTGATTTAAAGACATTAAGTCGGTGCCGTTCAGGTGTTCCGAAAACTTTACTTTTGATAGATTTTTTTCTGCGTTCATTACGCTTTTTTACTTTTTCTTGGATATTCATTTATTTTTATATAATATTAAATTTCAGAATAATGTTTATTTTAAAAATACAAAAATACGTTTTTTTTACAAAATATTATTATCTGTCCTGCTGAACTTGTTTCAGCATCTCCTAATTCCTTGTAGATGCCGAAACGAGTTCGCCATAACATTTTTATAGTAACCTTTTACTCTACATTCTAACACTTACACTAATTGTCTTCCCTTGCCCAATACCAACAACCACATCTAAAAAGAAACCTAACGCCAAAGTTAGTATAAGTATGAGCAATGTTAAGAGAATTTTTGCTATTATCTTCATAATTTATATGTTTTATATAGTGTAAAAACGATAATAATAAAAAATGGAAAATAAATATTTATATTATAATAAAATTTATTTATTTTTGTAAATGTATTTAGAAAGTATTACATAAAATAAAAATGGAAAATAAAGAAAAATTAGAACTATACTTTAAAGCAAAAACTACTTATTATGAAGGTTTGCCAATAATGTCAGATGCAGAATTTGACATATTAGAAAATGAATTGCGAGATGCAGGACTTCTAACCGAAGAGAATGAGCAAGTAGGTTACCAATCCCTGAATGCAAAAATAAAACATTGGAACCCTATGCTTTCGCTTGATAAAATTCAAGTAAATGATGAAAGTGAAGATGAGTTTAAAAAAATTCTTAAAAAATGCAAAGAATTTGGTAAAGTAAATATTTGGTGGAAGTTAGACGGATGTTCTATAAGTTGCCAATTAAAGTTGGCAAATCCACCAGAATTAGGAGTTACAGGAAGTGAAATTATTGAAATTCTTACACGTGGCGATGGTTCGCAGGGTATTTCTGTTAAGCAAAAATTATCATCTCATTTGCTATCTATTATTAATGAATTAATTAATAACCAAATCATTACTAAAACAGGTGAATACGAATTAAGAGGTGAATGTATAATGAAAAAGAATATATTTGCTGAAAAATACTCATCTAAATATGCTAATGAGAGAAATTTTGTAGCAGGAATTTTGAATAGAGATTATAACGAATCTGACATTGATATTTATAATGATATAGATATTATTATTTATGATATTATAGATAAAAATGGTAACTTTTTAGATATGAAATCTCAAATTTATGATATTAAAAATATAAAAGATGTTCAGACAATTTTTAATGAATTTCATCGTCAAAGAAAAGAATTTTATTATCTTACAGATGGTTTAGTTATGAAGGTTGCAGATGTAAAAAGACGTAAGGAATTAGGAAATGACAAGCGTTATCCGAAATGGGCTATTGCTATAAAATTTCCTTCAGAAATTGCTACAACTGAAGTGATGGATTTTGAATATACAATTACTAAAAATGGCGAAATAAATGTTGTAGCACTATTAAAACCTGTTGAACTTGATGGAACTATAGTTAAGCGTGTTAATTGTGCTAATCCGCAACTGATGATAGAAAAAGGAATTAACAAAGGTGCTATTGTCCGCATTAAAAAATCAGGTGATATAATTCCGATGATAATTGATGTTTCAAAAAGGTCAGAATTAGATGAAAAATGTTATCCTGATAATTGTCCTATATGCAATTCTAAATTAAATGATAGCGACCTACAACACGTAAAATGTTCTAATCTAAATTGTGATGGTTCTGCTTATGAAAAGTTTAAATCAGGCGTAGAGATATTTGGTTTAGAGTATTTAGGTGAAGCGTTAATTAAGAAATTGTATAATAGAGGGATGCGACAAGGATATGAAATTTTTAATGCTATTATTGAAGAGTATTTAGATGAAACACATAAAAATTATCAAAAGGTGCAGCAGCAAATTTTAGAGACGAAAGAGATAGAATTATGGAAACTTATTTATTCGTTGCAAATAAAAGATAATGGCAGAACTATCTCAAAAGAACTTGCAAAATTATATGCAGAAATAGAATATAGTGAATATGGACTTCAGCGAAGTGTATTCATTGATTTTAAAGAAAATTATATAGAAAAATTAACAGAAATTATTAATAAATTAAAAGAAAAAAACATAGAAGTTAAAATGCCAACAAAAGAAATTAAAAAAGAAAATGTGGTTTATTACGAGATGACAGGCAAAACCACAGATGCAGGATATAAAACTAAATCGGATTTTCAAGAATATTTACATTTTAAACATCCGAATTATGTCCATGCAAGTATAAGTAAAGATAGTGGGAGTGAATTTATACTTTTCACAAACGATAAGAGTTCCACAACGGGGAAAATGGCAAAAGCCATAAAGCAAGGAATAACAGTAAAAACTTACGATGAGGTGTAAGACAAATTATGTGTTAGGCACCTTCTAAAAATGTTATGCCGAATTTATTTCGGCATCTCTTAATTTTATGTGAAGAGATGCTGTGTAAAGCACAGTCAACAAATGAAATATTTTATTTTTAGATATAATTATCTTATTGTAAGCATCCGTATGATGAGATGATAAACTATAACTACTCACCAAATACTTTATGGAAATTTTAGAATATGGCGAGATTACTATTTGCGATGCAAATAATTTTTTTAAAACATCCATTTTATTAAAAGATAATATTTCCGTATCTGATTTATATAAATTATCAGAAGGGAAAAAATTAATTTTTAATAAAGATTTTCCTATTCCTTTCTTTAAAATAATTTCCGAAAAAACTATTATACGAGGTTCGCTTGATACTAATAGAATAACTATAGAATTTATATCAAAAAGCAAACTTTTATTAGAAGACGAATTAAAGGAAATATTTAAGCAAAACTTTTAATTATATCTTCGAAACCTGTGCTTAGTAAGTCGTTTAATTTGGCAATATCTTTCCCGCCGGCTGTTGCAAGATGTGGCTTTCCGCCGCCGCCACCACCAAGTATTTTTGCTGCTTCGCCGACTAATTTTCCTGCAGGATATTGCTCTTTCAAATCATCGGTAACGGAGCAAGCCAACTGGACTTTGTCGTCAATAACTGAAGCAATTAAAGCAATTCCACTACGTCCTGTTTCTCTGAATTTTTCTGCTACTGTTCTTAATTGGTCTAAATTTTCTAATTCCATTTGCGTTATTATAACTTTTATGTCGTTTATTTTTTTAGCACCGACCATTGAAATTGCTTCGCTTGTTATTTTTGCTTTTTTTATTCCTTCTTCTATTTTTTTATAGTGTTTTACTTGTGATTTTAGTTCTTCTATTTCTTTGTTTTTATTTTCAATTTCATTTTCTAAATTATTAAGATAATTAATGGCTGCCTCACCTGTTATTGCTTCTATTCTGCGGACTCCAGCGGCAACAGATGACTCTGATACTATCTTAAATAAACTTATTTCTGATGTGTTTTTGCAATGTGTTCCACCGCATAACTCTATAGATATGTTGCTGATAGATACGACTCTAACTTCTTCGCCATACTTGTCACCGAAAAACATTTTTATATTCGGGATTTGTTTTGCTTCTTCTATTGGATAGATATTTGTTATGACTGAAACTCCTAAAAGTATTTGTTTGTTTATTATACTTTCAATATCTTTTATTTGTCTGTTATTTAGTTTTTCGAAATGGTTAAAATCAAATCTTAAATGGTCGGCTGTTACTAATGAACCTGCTTGCTGTATATGTTCGCCCAATACAAATCTCAATGCTTCGTGGAGTAAGTGCGTAGCGGTGTGATTTCGCATTATATTCCTTCTATTAACTGGATTTATTTTAACTTTTACACTATCTCCAACCTTAAAATACTTGCTTATATCAAAATCTTCTTTGCTACTATATATAATGTGAAAGATTGCATTTCCACTTTTTTTGGCACCGATAATATTAAAATTATTAGTTCTATTAACATTTTTATCGGTAGAACTGAACTTTCCTGTGTCACTTACTTGTCCGCCTGATTCAAAATAAAATGGGGTTTTATCAAATACTACTAAATTATCTTGTGCATATAATATTTTTGCTACTATATATTTACGGTAATTATCATAGCCAATGAATTCTGTTTTTGCATCAATATTCGGTGGTATAATTTCTTGTAACACCTCCCTTCTTGCATTACGGGAACGTTCTTTTTGTTCTTCCATTCTTTTGTTAAATACTGCAATATCTACTTTAATATCATTTTCTTTTGCTATTAGTTCTGTTAAATCTAACGGAAAGCCAAAAGTATCATATAGTAAAAACGCATCTTCGCCTGTAATTGTATCTTTATTATTTTGTTTCAATTTTTTGATAATATCTTCTATTATTTCCATTCCACGTTCCATAGTTTGCAGAAAACTTTCTTCTTCGTTCTTGATAATATCTTCTATTTTAACTTGATTTTCTATTAACGATTTAAAGCATTCGCCTATAGAATCAACAAGAGTTTGCACTAATTTATACATAACAGGTTCATTTAAGCCGAGTGTTCGTGCATACCTCAAAGCCCGCCGCAAAATCCTACGCAATACATAACTACGACCTGTACTGCCCGGCATAGCACCATCTCCAATAGCAAAAGATAATGCACGCACGTGGTCAACAATCACTCGCATTGCAATGTCCGTTTTTTCATCATCACCATATTGAATGCCCGATAGTTCAGCAATTTTGTCTAATAATGGAGTAAATATATCTGTATCGTAATTAGAATTGACACCTTGCAATATAGAACAAATTCGCTCAAAACCCATTCCTGTGTCCACAAATTTACTTGCAAGTGGTTCAATTGTGCCATCGGCTTTTCGGTTAAATTGAATAAACACTAAGTTCCAAATCTCAATAACATCTGGCGTTCCTGCATTTACTAAATTAGCACCACTCATATCAGGCGTTCTATCATAATGTATCTCACTGCAAGGACCACAAGGACCAGTAGTACCCATTTCCCAAAAATTATCTTTTTCATCAAATCTTTGTATATGGTTTTCAGGCAAATAATTTTTCCAAATCTCGTAAGATTCATCATCTGTTCTATACACGGTAGCATAAAGTCGGTTAGGGTCAAGTTGCCAAACTTCTGTTAGCAATTCCCAAGCCCAAGCAATTGCTTCGGTTTTGTAATAGTCGCCGAAACTCCAATTTCCCAACATTTCAAAAAAAGTATGATGATAGGTATCTACCCCTACTTCCTCTAAATCATTATGTTTTCCGCTCACACGAATACATTTTTGTGTATTGGCGGCACGCTTATAATTGCGAGTTTGCAAGCCAAGAAAAATATCTTTAAATTGATTCATTCCTGCATTTACGAACAGCAACGTTGGGTCTTTATAAGAGACGACAGGATAACTATTTTTAATTTTATGTTCTTTTTCTTCAAAAAAATCTAAAAACGATTGTCTAATTTCTATTGATGTCATTTTATTTTTATCATTATATGTATTGTAAAATATACTTTTTTTTGAAAAAAGTATATTTATCTGTAATTTGGCATCCCATTATTAAAATAAGGAGATGCTGAAATAAAATCGGAATGACAAAATAACCACCCCGCAGTGCTAAAGCACTGCTTCCCCTCCACAGGAGGGGAACTGTTCCACTCCTGTGGAGGGGTGGCATTTGCAAGAGCAAATGACGGGGTGGTAAATTAACACGGGGGCTTGCCCCCGTGTTTTTTTTGTTTTTGTTTCTACACGGGGGCAAGCCCCCGTGTTATATTTTTGAATGACAGATTTAAATAATTAATGTAAATTGCCGATAATAATTATATGAAACTTTTGAAATTAGCAATTGTATTTTTGATATTACTAACAGCATCATTTAATTTGCATTCAGCATCTGATAAACTTAATTCTGCTTATGGCGGACTAAGTGCAGGGTATAATCTTATGGAAAAACATAGTGAATTTAATTTAATGATTGGCTATGATAGGCATTTCGAGGGGACACCTGAATTTACTTTTGGATTGTTAGTAGAAGGGATTTTTGCGGAGCGTTTTGAACTACTTCTCGGCATTCCGATAGGTTTTTATCCTGTTGAGGAAATTAAATTGTGGATTGCACCTTGTTTTGCATTTCCTTTAAAAAAAGAAACAGAAGAACATACCCCACCCGAACTTTCCGAAGTTGAAGTAGAGCATATTAAGTTTGACAGCAATTTTATGCTAAAATTTGGTGTTGGATATAACTACCATTTTCATCAAACTAATTTTTCTATGCTCCCTTTTTTAGAAGGAACGCTTGTAGGAAAAGATTTGCTTTTAGGTATTGGAGTTAAATTTAATTTTTATTTTTAAGATACAATGTAGCATTCACAGTATGATATTTTGGTTTAGTAATGTTAAACTATTATTACACTCTCAAAAAAATAAAGATTTATAAAATAATGCCAAATTCTATACTAAAAAAGACCACCTATTAAAAGAGATAAATAGAATCTACCAAAATTATATATCGGATAATCTGCAACACTTTCTAATCCTCCATTCCCAAAAGGAGTGTAAATATACCGAAATTTAGCACTAATAAAAGACGTATTTATTGCACCAAAATCTGCTCCGATTTGGAAACCGCCCCCCATTCTATAATGTGCTTTAGAATACTTTGCATCGCGAAACCAATCTTCTTTATATGGCATTTCCCAAATTAAAGTAGGCGTTGCAACAAGCGAAATGTATGGTCTAAAAGATTTTGTCATATTGCCAATATCAATATAACGCTGAATACCTACACTTAAAGGCAATATATATAGCCGTCTTACCTTGTTTGCAATAATATAATCATATTTAGTCCAGTCAAATAAATACTCTAATTCGTCAGTATTTTTGATACCCGAAAAATAAATTTCTGTTATAATTTTATAATCTTGATTTAGAATTCTATCATAAAAAACACCGACTCCAACTCCTGAATTGGAAAGTAATATATCCAATCCCGCTACATTATTATATAACAATTTATCTGTATCACTTGTTATTAAGGGACGTGCGGGAGTAAATATAAATGTTGTATCTTCCAAATAAACTGGTATAGTATCGGCGGATTGCTGTGCCAATACATTAAAATAAATAAAAATAAGCAATATGGCAACCAAAATACTTCTTTTCATAATATAAAATAATAATTTTTGTTAATTTAATTTTTTACTTTTGCAACTCTAATGTGCGTTTTATTTCTACGTATTTAATTGCTTCAATAATGTCACCTTCTTCAAAGTCGTTGAAGTTGCCTACTTGGATACCGCATTCGTAACCACTTTCTACTTCTTTTACGTTATCTTTAATCCGTTTCAGAGAAACAATATTACCTGTGAAAAGCGGGAATCCATTGCGAATAATTCTTATTTTATCGTTCCTTGTAATCTTTCCACTTTCAACATAACAACCCGCAATTTGACCGATTTTGCTAATCTTAAATATCTGCCGAACCTCTATAGTAGCAACAATTTCTTCTTTAATATCGGGCTTTAGCATACCTTCAAGTGCGAGATGAATTTCATTAATGCAATCGTAAATTATATTATATCTACGTATTTCAACTTGTTCTTGTTCTGAAAGTTTTGCTGCTTGCGGCGTAGAACTGATATTAAATCCAATTATAATGGCATTTGATGCCGCAGCAAGCATAACATCAGATTCGGTAATAGTTCCCGCTTGTTTGAGAACTATATTAACTCTAACTTCGCTTGTAGAAAGTTTGAGCAATGAGTCGCTAAGTGCTTCTACAGAACCTGCAACATCACCTTTAATAATAAGATTAAGATCCTTTACTCCGCCGAGAGAAATTTGTGCAGAAATGTCATCAAGTGTAGTAAAGCGAACTTTACGCATTGCTTGTTCGCGTCTTAATTGAGTCCGTTTGTTTGCAATTTCCCTTGCTTCTACTTCTGAACCTACAACTACAAAAGTATCTCCTACATTCGGCAATCCATCGAAGCCAATAACTACAACGGGTTGCGAAGGCAAAACATCTTGGACTTTATTACCTCTTTCGTCTAATAACGCTCTAATTTTGCCATAGTTTGCACCTGCTACAAAGTTATCCTGTATATTTAAAGTTCCTTTTTGTATTACAACAGTTGCAACATTTCCCCAACCTTTAGTCATTTTTGATTCTATTACGATACCTTGTGCTTTGCGATGAGGATTTGCTTTTAGATTAAGCATTTCTGCTTCCAGCAAAATCTTTTCAAGCAATATATCTACATTTGTTCCTTTTTTAGCAGATATTTCAGCACATTGATACTTGCCTCCCCAATCTTCTACTAATATTCCTTGTTCAGAAAGTTGCTGTTTAATTTTATCTATATTTGCTTCCGATTTATCTATTTTGTTAATTGCTACAATAATAGGAACGTTTGCTGCTCTGGCGTGGCTTATTGCTTCTATTGTTTGCGGCATCACACTATCATCAGCAGCAACTACTATAACTACTATATCAGTCACTTGCGCACCCCTTGCACGCATTGCTGTAAATGCCTCGTGACCTGGTGTATCAAGAAAAGTAATTGCTTTTTCTTCATCCAACTTTACTCTATATGCACCAATATGTTGCGTTATACCACCTGCTTCACCTGCAATAACATTAGCATTTCTAATAAAATCAAGTAGCGATGTCTTACCATGATCTACGTGTCCCATTATTGTTACGATAGGTGGTCTCGGTAGCAACGACTCTTCTGTATCAACAATTTCATCTAATATTTCTATTACAGTTTCTTCTTCAAACTCTACTTCAAGCCCATAATCACTTACTATTAACAAAATTGTATCTCTGTCTAACCTTTGATTAATAGTTACCATTAGACCAAGTTGCATACATTTTAAAATAATTTCACTTGATTTTATATTTAGTAATGCTGCTAAATCACTTGTAGTAACAAATTCGGTGAGACGTAATATTCTTGATTCCCTTGCAACAAATTCTTGTCGCCGTGAAAATCTTTCTTCTCTTTCAGTTTTTTTCTTTAATTTTATTTTTGCTTTTCTGCTACTACCTGTGTCTTCCATTCCACTTAAAGTGGCTCTTATTGCTTTATCTACATCAACGTCAGAAGCAAATGGTTTTAATGTTCTACCTTTTTTCTTTCTATCGTCATAAAATGTCGGTTTAGTTCCTCTTGCTGGTGCATTATCGGTAAATACTTTCTTTAATTTATCGAAAGGTTTATATTCGGATAGTTTTGGTCTGTCTTTTCTAAATCCGAATCCTGTTCCTTCTCTACCTTTTTCAAATCTGCCATCACCATCTCTTCTTACATATCCTCCCGTATGATAATAACCTTTAGGTCTGTCGCTATAATCACGCCTGTCGCCTTCTCTAAAATCACGCCTGTCGCCTTCTCTGAAATCACGCCTATTGCCTTCTCTAAAATCACGCCTGTCGCCTTCTCTAAAATCACGCCTATCGCCTTCTTTAAAATCACGCTTCTCACCATAACGATAATCTCGCCTGTCGCCTTCTTTAAAATCACGCTTCTCGCCATAACGATAATCTCGCCTGTCGCCTTCTTTAAAATCACGCTTCTCACCATAACGATAATCTCGCCTGTCGCCTTCTTTGAAATCACGCTTCTCACCATAACGATAATCTCGCCTGTCGCCTTCTTTAAAATCACGCTTCTCACCATAACGATAATCTCGCCTGTCGCCTTCTTTGAAATCACGCCTATCGCCTTCTTTGAAATCACGCTTCTCGCCATAACGATAATCACGCCTGTCGCCTTCTTTAAAATCACGCTTCTCACCATAACGATAATCACGCCTGTCGCCTTCTTTAAAATCACGCTTCTCACCATAACGATAATCACGCCTGTCGCCTTCTTTAAAATCTCTTTTATCCCTGTCGTCTCTACCTTTTCCGCCTTTTCTTGAAATAAGATTTTTAGCAGGTTTCCTAAAATCAGAATATCTAAAGCCCGCATAAACATTTTCAGGAATTGCATCAAGTTTTCCTAAAACGGTTAATCCTTTAACTGAAAAATCTTCCATTGGTGGCGGTGGTGGACCTTTAGGTTTAGGTTTAGGTTTATCTACTGCTTTTTCATCTGTTTTTATTTCTTTATCTTCAGTTTTTAAATCGCTATCATCTCTTTTTCTTACTTTTATTTCAAACTTTTCTTCTTTTGGAAGGTATGGCTTATCTTTATCTTTTATTGGTTTTTTCTTCTTTTTATCTTTTCTTATTGCAGTTTCTGTTTCTGCATTTTTATCATTTTCTTTTATTTTCTTTAGAGAGATTGGCGTTTTAGAAAGTTTCCTATCATCTTCTTTTAACTTTTTTTCTATTTTCTTTTTTGTTGCTTCATCTCTATTTTCTTTATCATCTCTTTTCTTAAATTTCTTATCTTTATCTTTTTTCTTATCTTTTGTGGAACTATCTTTTTCGCTGCTAAATACTTTAATTACTTCGCCGACCTTTGGCAAATTATCGGTAAATATCCCTGTTGCCGATGTCAAAGATATCTTCGGCTTATCCGATGCTACAACAGAAATATCTTCTTGATAAGAAACATCTTCTTTTACATTTTTTTTCTTTATTTCTCTTTTTGGTTCTATTAATTCGGGAGTATATTCATCATTTTGTCTTTTAATTCTCTTTTTATCTTTTTTATCTTTTTCGCTAATTATATCTCTTTTATCTTTTATACTACTTTTTTCTTTTTTATCGTGGTCTTTAATTTTGATTTTTGCTTTACTATTTTTATCTTTATCTTTATCTTTTTCTGCGTCTATATAACTCTCTTTACTGTTAATTTTCTTCTTAATTTCTTTAGGAAGGTCGCCTTTAACTTTTTCTTTTTTTTGCTCTTTATTCTTTGCTTCTTTAAAATCTATAAAGTCATTATCAAAGGAATCATCTTTATTATCAGCACTTTCTTCTTGTGCTATTTTTTGATTATTTTTCTTAATCTTTAATAATTTCTTGCGTTGTTTTTCTGCATTTTCTAATTCTGTTTCGAATCGTTTCATTGTTACCTTCACCATTTCTTCGGTAAGGAGTGCCCCTGGTTTATTTTCTATTTCATAACCTTTTGTTACGAGATAATCCACGATAGTATCTCTACCGATATTTATTTCTGAAGCAACGCTAAATAATTTTCTATTTTTTGCCATATACTATTTATTATTTTACAAATATAACTTTTTATTTTCAAATAATTTTAACACGGGAATGAATCCCCGTGTTAAATAATCATCTTTTTAACACGGGAATAAATTCCCGTGTAGCATAATTGCTAATTTTGTGTAGATGCGAAACAAGTTCAGCATCTCTTAATTTTTTATCAATTAGATAAAGTAGAAAAGCAATTATTACATAAAATAAGTAACTTTTTATTAAAAAAAAGCAGGGCTAAAGAACCCTGCTTGCTTGTAAAATATAAAGTATTATCAACGCTTGATGATAAACTTTTCTGAAATTAAATCTGTCGGAGTCCGCATAATTATTATGTAACTGCCCGTGCTGTATTGCAAAACAGGAATCGTAAATGTGTATTCTAAAGCATCTGTTTTATTAACAAACCACTTTTTATGTATGTTATTCATGCCCGATAAATCAACTATTTCAAGCGAGTAAGAACCAATTTCTACTACTTTGCATTCCACATCTAACATATCCGTCACAGGATTAGTTGTAATTGTTATAGAAGGAGAATAACCTACATTCGTTAATAACCTATCACCACCTTCGGTGCAAATTTTTAATGTAATATAGCCATCTTCAAGCGTAAAATAAGTGCTATCAGCAACAATTACTTCCTGCAAATCAATAGCAGATGAGTCCTTATCACCCAAAAGAATATCACCACGAATAGTTAATAATTCTGTTTCCACGCCTGCTTTTAGCGGAGGAACAAGAATATTATTTATTGTAATTGTTCCATTTGAATTATTCCAATTTCCACCATTGTTAGTGCTTTTCGGGAAAAATATACTTTTATCTATTTCTAAAACCAATTTCTCTATTGTATATCCTGCAATATCTTTATTTGATTTTATGTAAATAGGTATATGATAATCCGCTAAAATTGGAACAATTGAATCGTGTTTAGACGCTATAATAGTGATTTCTAAAGGACAAATATATTCAAAATTTGCTGTTAATGTAGAGTCAGTTATAATCGTAATTGTATCTTTTTGGCTCACGGAAATTACTTTTCCACTTAAATCAGTCCAGTTTATAAATTGATAACAAGTATCTGCAAATACATCTATTATTGCTATACTACCTGCCTCATAACTGCCCGAACCCGTAGTATTTCCTACATTAGTTAGAAGTATTAAATTAAATGTATCAGGCACTTGCGATGTATCGCAAATAAATTGGAAATTAGCAGTTAGTGATGTGTCACACACAATAATTATTGTATCTATACGTCTTTCGGAAATTACATTTCCATATAAATCTGTCCAATTAACAAATTGATAACAACTATCCGCTGTAGCAGCAATTCTAACATTTCTATCTTTTGCATACTTGCCGCTTCCCGTAGTTGTTCCTGCATCTTCTGGGGCAGTATAAAGTGTTAAAGTAAATGTATCGGTTTGAGCAGTATCGCAAATGTAATCAAAGTTCGCTGTAAGTATTGTGTTTTCTATCATTATAATTGTATGTATAGCATTTTCAGAAATGATTTCGCCAACAGCATCAGTCCAATTTATAAACTCATAACAACTATCAGCAATAGCACTAATTTCTACTTCTTCATTGCAACCATAACGTCCCGAACCTGTAACTGTGCCTGTGTTTGCAGGATTAACATTCAATACTAAATCAAAACTATTATTTGTGAAATTAGCAGTAAAAAGCGTGTCTCTACTAACTATTACTATATGTTTTTCGTTTTTAGAAACCTCTCCATTTTTATCAGTCCAATTTACAAAATTATAACAATCATTAGGCGTGACATCTATTTCAATAGTATCACCACAAGCATATAGTTTATGAGGAATAACAACACCTGCACCTTCTGGATTTGTGCGTAATGCTACATAAAAACTATCACGAACAAAATTTGCTGTCAATACGCTATCCGAGATTAAAATTACCGTATCAATTTGTTTTTCAGAAATGATATTTCCTTCAATATCTGTCCAATTTACAAACTTATAACATTCCTGTGGAACAGCAACAATACGCACTCTTCTGTCCTTCGGATAATTGCCACTGCCTGTTGCCGTGCCTGTATTTTCAGGAGAAGAATGGAGTGTTAAATTAAATGTATCTGTTTGTGCTGTGTCGCAAATGTATTCAAAATTAGCAACAAGAAATGTATCATTACGAATTATTATTGCCTCAAGGGAGTTAAACGAAATAGGGAAGCCCGTATATAAATTTGTCCAATCCATAAACTCATAACATTCATCAGCAATTGCTTCTATTCTTATTGTATCACCACAAGCATAACGTCCTACTGAAACATTTTCGTCTAAAATTGTTGCTGTGCCTGTATTTACAGGATTAACACTTAATATCACATTAAAACTATCACGAACAAAATTTGCCGTCAGTACGCTATCACTACGAATAATTATTTGATGCTTTGCTGTGTTTGAAATAATAGTTCCATTTGCATTAGTCCAATTTAGAAAATGATAGCAATCTTCTGCTACCGCTTCTATTTCAATAGTATCTCCGCAAGCATAACGGTCTGAAAGGATTGTTGTGCCTGTGTTTTCAGGAAATATGTTTAGCACTAATTCAAAACTATCTCTCTCAAAATTTGCCGTCAGATTAGTATCACTACGAATTATTATTGAATATATTTCTGTTTCGGCAATAACTATTCCTTCTGCGTCAGTCCAGTTTGCAAAGTGATAGCAATCTTCTGCTACCGCTTCTATTTGTATTGTATCTCCGCAAGCATAGTAACCCGAAAGTGCTGCTGTGCCTGTGTTTTCAGGAAATATGTTTAACACTAATTCAAAACTATCACGAACAAAATTTGCTATTAATATACTATCCGATATTAGCAAAATTGTATCAATTTGTTTTTCAGAAATGATATTTCCTTCAGTATCCGTCCAATTTACGAAACTATAGCAATCCTCTTCTGTTGCTACTATGCGAACTAACGTGCCTGTTTCGTATCTGCCCGATGTATCGGCTGTGCCTATTGTATCGGGGTTAGTAAGCAAGGTTAAGTTAAATGTGTCTATACTACACAAGGTGTCAGTAACTATTATCGGCACAGTTTTCATTGCCTCGCCGAGCGTTGCATACATTGTGTCCGTACCTAAATTTTTTAAATACACATCATTACCTTCTATACTTATTATATTGGCTTGAAACTTTGTCCATACAACATTGTTGGAAGTATTTATGCGGTAGCAATGACGGATATTATTGTAGGTATCATAGTCGTCACTTTCTTGGAGAACATCCAAATACATTGGCGATGCTCCTACCTTGCTTGCTATATGGTTTTGAAACACCTTTAATTGCGGGTAAAGTGAGTCACCATCGGTGTAAATCCAATCAGCAGTGCCAAGTATGCTTGCTAATTTGTCGCCCACAATATCTTTTGTCAAATGAGCCGTGGTGCCAAGAACATCTACACCATTTACTCCACCATATATGCACATCTGCTTATCATAATGGCAATTTTCTAAAATTGCTCTGCCTATTTCTCCTGTAATTGCACCAATATCGTTGTTTCCTTCCACAACGCCAGTGTTTATACAATTAGAAATAAATAATCTTGACGGCTGACCACCTGGCACTAATGGAAAATGCCCCAGTTGGTCATTAAAACCTATAATTCCACCCGAACCTGTTCTACCATTTACATAGCCCGAGTTAATACAATTAGAAATAATAGAAAATGGATTGTTTGTCGTTCGCCCTGCAATGCCACCTGCATAACCATCAGTAGCATAAATATTGGCAATATTAAGACAATTTTCAATAGTGGCATTTATATTAAACCCTGCAATACCACCTGCAAATTCTTGTCCCGTAACAGTTCCACATACTATTAAATCACTAATGACACACGCCCACGAAATATTTCCGCCTGCATAACGGAATAAACCGCCATCGTTTAAATTTAAATGAATAGAGAAACCATTTCCATTAAAATAGCCATAAAAACGATTATTTGCGGAAGATGCCCCTATAGATTGAGTGACTGGATATGTAATATCATTCATCAAACTATAATGCTTATTCAAATTAAAAGGCGTACCAGAGATAATAGGTTTATTAGTGCTATCCGCTAACTCTTCTAAATCTATTTTGGTATATATTCTATAGGGGTCGTTTGCTGTTCCTGTCCCCTGTGTGCCATCAAATAGCCCTGCGTTTGCTATTTGCGTTGCTATAATTACTATGATTATAGCCAAAAAATCAAAAATACTTTTCATTATCTCACCTACGTGATTATTAATTAAATACAAATATAAGTTTTTTTAAATTAAAATTAATTTATGTTTTTATTCGTAGTGCGACCACATTTGAAGTATTATAATTTTATTTTTCACAACATCATAAACTAAACGATGTTTATAATTTATTCGTCGCGAATATGTATATTCACTTCCCATTAACTTCTCATATGGCGGCGGATTCTGAAACGGATTATACTTAATAATTTTTAATAATTCATATACTTTATTATATAACCCTGCTTGTTCTAATAATTTTTTATCTTTTATTGCTCTTTTTGTAATTTCAATTTCATACATCTTTCAACTCCGGAAAAACTTCTTCAATAGGCACGAATTCTCCTTTTCTAATTTCATCTAATTCTTTCCAAAAGCCGGGAATTGAACCAAGATATTCATCATCAGAAACATATTCGCCTCGTTCCATTTTTTCTAAAAGCAATTGTGTTTTAGATTTAGCGGGAGCGATTTCTTGCTTACTAATTCTTTTTCTTTCTAATTCTAATACTTCCATAATTTTATGTTTAATTTAATAATTTACTATAAAATACGTTTTTTTAATAACTAAAAACACACAACCGATTAAAGTGTGTATATTTTTATTTATTTCTAATGATTATTAGTATATTTTAATAATCATCAATATCCATTACTTCTACGCAAAACGCTTCATTTCCTGTTTTCTGCAATACTTCATTAATAAGCACTTGCAAATTAACTTTGTGTTCCTCTACTTCAAAACCACTTTTAAAATTAGGGTCTGTTAATTGTTTTGCTAAATATTCTTGAAAATCTATTAATGTTGGCATTATAATTCTCCAATAGTTTCTTTATTGTATTTTGATAAAATATCTTGTTTATATATTAACGCTCTGTTTATTTCAACATCAGGCACTTCATTTGTTCTTTTATAAAATGCGTGTGTTAAAATTATAGTTGTTTCAAAACAAAAAAAATATAATGTGCGTGTATTACCACGAGACAATTTTACTCTTAATTCGTATATTCCATCTCTTAAATAATCACTTTGTGGTCTTTTAGAGTTTATGCCTTGCTCTCTTAAATGTTTTATCCATACAGTCACTTTTTTCTTATCTTTAACAGATAATGAATTTAAAAAATCCTCAATTGGACACTCGCCTTCATCATTTTTATAAAATTTAACTTTCCAATCTTTTTCCATAATTTTTATGTTTATTTATTATTTTTTAATTCAAATATATTTTTATTCGTAGTGCGACCACATTTTTGCAATTAAAATTATACCTTCATTAACTTCATAAACAAGCCGATGTTGTTTATTTATCCTGCGTGAATATACATTTGTGTATCCGCTCATTTTTTCATAAGGCGGATTTTGAAAAGGATTATCCTGTATTATTTTTAATAAACTTTTAATCTTATTTTCTAATCCTACTCGCTTTAAAATTTGCATATCTTTATATGCTCTTTTCGTAAATCTGATATTATTCATTCCAGTTCTCAAATACATCTTCTATTGGAATACATTCTTCCCAAGGTTCGTTCAATGCTGCGTCTAATGATTCCATATATCCAGGAATAGAAGAAAGATATTCATAATCCGAAACATATTCTCCGCGTTCCATTTTTTCTAAAAGCAGTTGTGTTTTAGATTTAGCAGGGGCGATTTCTTGCTTACTAATTCTTTTTCTTTCTAATTCTAATACTTCCATAATTTTTATGTTTATTTATTATTTTTTAATTCAAATATATTTTTATTCGTAATGTGTCCACATACTATTTATTTTTATTACATCATCATATACTGTATAAACAAGCCGATGCTGTTTATTTATTCTGCGTGAATATCTATTTTCATATCCGCTCATTTTTTCGTAAGGCGGCGGATTTTGAAAAGGATTATTAGAAATAATATTTAGTATTTTACTAACCTTACTTTCTATTTTTGCTTGTTTTATCAAGTTTAATTCTTTAACTGCTCTTTTTGAAAGTTCAATTTTACGCATTGTTCCACTCCGGCCATACATCTTCAATTGGAATCCATTCTGCATTTGGGTCATTGGCTTCTTTATCTAATGCTTCTAAAAAGCCCGGAATTGAACCAAGATATTCATCATCAGAAACATATTCGCCTCGTTCCATTTTTTCTAAAAGCAATTGTGTTTTAGATTTAGCGGGAGCGATTTCTTGCTTACTAATTCTTTTTCTTTCTAATTCTAATACTTCCATAATTTTATGTTTATTTATATTTTTTGATGTTGCAATATACAATTATTTTTACAAATAATTTACTCGTTTTTACAAATAATTTACTCGTTTTTACAAATAATTTACTCGGATTTAACAACTTTTTGCTCGTTTTTACAAACATTTATAGTTATTTTAGTTAATACCCTATTGTATAAACAATATGAACAACTGTTTATAATAAGATTTTTTTTGATTAGGGGATGCTGAAATAAGTTCGGCAGGACATAGAAAGAGGTTGCAAATTTGTAAATTATGTATTAATTTATTCTCCTAATATTCCGCCTGTTCCTCCTCCACCTTCTACAACACCTGTATTTATACTATTTGTTATAGCACTATAATCATTGTCGTATCCTATAATGCCAGCCGCTGTGCCAACTATACCTTTTATATATCCATAGTTAGAACAGTTTATAATAGTAGATGAAGTAAGAATTCCATAAACAAATCCACCAATACCTGCAACAATATTATTTCCTTCTATTGATTCTACATTCATACAATTTGCAATAGTGGATTCAAAAATAAATCCACTAATACCACCAACGCCCTCATTTCCTTTCACTTTTGCATTATTTATGCTATTTGAAATAGTAGTTCCACTATTTATTTCTCCGCAAATACCACCAACATAATAATTTCCTTGCACCTCACCATTATTTATACAATTTGAAATAGCAGAATATTTACAAGCATATCCACAAATGCCACCAACATAGTAATTTCCTCTTACGTTACTCGTATTTCTAATTATTACATTTTTAATTGTTCCTCTATCTACACTACCGAATAAACCAACATAACTTTCGCCAGGATAATTCATATCTAACCTAATTGTTTTGTTATTACCATCAAAATTTCCTTGAAAAGAGATAGAAATAGTAGTTCCAATTTTTTGAGTTACTGGTGCAGTAATATCATTGATAAGTATAAAGTATTTATCTTTGCTCCAATTATCAGCAGGCGAAGGAGCAGAACTATTAACACTGTCGGCTAAATACTCTAATTCAGTTTTATTTCTTATCTGATAAGGATTTGTTTCTGTTCCGTCACCGAGAAATTGTGCGTTTGCTATTGGTGTTGCTATAAGTATATAGATTAGGTAAATTATTTTTTTCATAATGTTATAATATATTAATCCTATGCAAATATACAATTTTTATAAGATTGAGAATAATTTAAAAATACTTTTTTGTTTTTTGAAACTTTTTTATATTTACTTCGTATTATTTATATAAAGCATATATACTTTAATACATACTTATATAATTTAATAAATTATTTTCCTCTTTTTAAACGATAAGTTTTCTTATCGTTTTTTTATTATGTATATTTATTTTTTATTTCCCATAATATGCAAGCGTTAGAACAGTGATGTCGTCTGATTGTTTTGTTCCTTCGGCGTGGTGTTTTACTAAATCAAAGATTCCGCCTGACACAATTTTAGGCGAATCATTAACAGAAATATATGATAAATAATTTTCTAGTGGAGACACCCCTAATAGTTGCTTATCTTTATTCATTGCTTCTGTCACGCCATCGGTATAAGAAACAAATAATGTATTCGGCTCAAGTTGTATTGTATTTTCGGTAAATTCTGCATTGTCAAAAGCACCAAGTAAAACATTAGAAGTAGTATTCAATTCTACTACTTTATTTTTATCGGTGACTAAAAATGGATAATTGTGTCCTGCATTAGTATAATTAAATTCGCCTGTTTTGAAATTCAAAACGCCATAAAAAATTGTAACGAACATACCATTACTACTACTTGAACAAAGAAGTTCGTTTGCTTTTCTTATACATTCATTAGTATGCGTATAAGTTTGCCCAAAGGAACGGATTATAGTAGTTGCAAGTGCCATATAGATAGCGGCAGGGATTCCTTTGCCTGACACATCGCCTATAACAAAACCAATTTTATCATCATTTATTAAAAAGAAATCAAAAAAATCACCGCCAACCGATTCTGCTGCTTCCATTTGTCCATAAATATCAAATTCTTTTAATTCGGAGAATGGTGGAAATTTTTTAGGCAACATAGCCGTTTGCACTTCTTTAGCGGCTTTTAGTTCTACGTCATAATGCTCTACAATTTCTTGTGCTTTTAGTCCTTTTCTAATTGTTAAAATTAGTTCTAATGTCTTTTCTATTATATTTTCAAGGTCAGTTAGGTTGATTGGTTTAGTCAAAAAATCAAATGCGCCGTGGTTCATTGCAAAACGTATATTATCCATATCGCTATATGCGGATGCAATAATTACTTTCAATTTTGGATTTTGCATTTCATTTATTCTACGCAAAAGTTCTAAACCATTCATTACAGGCATAGAAATATCTGTTATTACAATAAATATTTCTGGATTTTGCTGCAATGTTTCTAATGCTTCTTGTCCGTTTTGGACAAAATGCAATACATACTTACCTGCTCTGACATCTTTACGTAGTCGCTGCTTGATAAGGATTTCTAAATCTGGTTCATCATCTACGATTAGTATATGTTCTGGTTTTTCTGCCATAATTAAAAATTATTTTGTTAAAAATACTAATTTATTTTATTATTTATTGTTTTGAAGGAATAATTTTTAATATTTCTTCACGCAATTCTGCAAAATTTATTGGTTTCGTAAAAAATTTATCTGCCGCAAATGTTTGTGCTGCTCTTCTATTAACTTCTTCATCATATGCTGAAAACAGAAACACAGGGATATTTGATTCTTTTTTCAAATCTTGCAATAATTCAATTCCATCTTTATCAGGCATTTTTATATCTGACATTACTAATGATATAGTTCCAGTCGGGACTGATTTAATATAATCAATTACTTCTATGCTTGATAACTTGAAAACAAATTCAAACAATTTATTTTTCAGTTCTGTTTTAAACATTTGGTTAAATAGCGGAATCACATCTTCCACATCATCTACAACTAATATAGTAGGTATCATATATTACATATTAATTTTAAAATAAAATACAAAAATACGTTTTTTTTGTAATAATATGTCATACTGAACTTATTTCGGCATCTACATAAAATAAAGAGATACTTAACGAGTCCAGTATGACGCCACTTAAATTGTTCTAACATTATATATTTATTCTTTTACTTCATCGGCTGTTAAAAATTCAATTTCAAGATAAAGATAGTCCTTTATATTAAATTTTTCATACCACAATGCAGGATGGGTACCCGTTCCTTGAACACGGCATATATCCCAACATTTTTCTCCCATTTCTTGACCAGGAGAAAAAACTATAAATGGAATAGATTTGGAAGATGTATTATATCCACCATACAAGCAACCCCAAACGTCAGCATCATTAGGTGTATCAAGAATAACTATCGGTTTTAAATAATAAGGAACATCTAACAAAGAACGATTGTATCTTATTTGATATGATAAACTCGGGAATCGCACACTAAAAATTTGCTTAACACTATCTACTTTTTTAGTAATAACTTCAAAAGTAAATATGCTATCAATTTTATCTACACATTCAAATGTTGATTTATTATTAACACTATCAAATACTTCTTCAAATGACATTACATATTGCCTTATATTAACGCTATCAACCCCATCTTTAACATAATGTTCTTTTATTGCAATTACGGAATATTTAAGTTCGCCAGTTATATCTATTTTATTCATCTCAATATCAGATATTTCTGCAATGTTTCTTATCATTTGATTGAACATTTTAAATATTGCTATAGATTTTTCATCTAATTTATCTATTTCTATATTTTCTAAATAATTATCAAATTCTATTCTAACGCTTTTAGAACCTGCTTCTGTTTGTGATAATAGCACATTAAATGAACAGCAAAATATTATTGCTGCTATAACAAATTTATTAAAGTAATTCATATAATAACCTTTTATTTGTAAAAAAATATCTAAATTAAAAATCATACTTTTACAATATATAATTATTTACTAACTATTTCTAACTATTCTGAAACCTATTTTTTCGTTGCTTTTGTTTTTTGTTCTATATTCCTTTCTGACAATTATTTTGCCATCGTCACAAGAACCTCCCCGTATAATTCTATCTGTTCCTGTAAGAGGTCCAGTAGGATTAACAAGCGGAGTTATACTATAATAATCTTCTCTATAATAGTCCCAACACCATTCCCAAACATTTCCAAGAACATCATATAAACCATATTTATTTGCCTTTAATTTTCCTATATTATGAGGATTTAGTGCTGAATTAGTATAAAACCAAGCGTATTCTAAAAGTTTTTTTTCGTTATCAATACTAATATTAGCAAAATATTCCCATTCTGCTTCAGTTGGCAAACGCCATCCATTAGCATCTGTCTCAAAATAAACAGCAGAATCTATTATTTCATATACAGGTTGCAGGTCGTCTAATATAGAAAGTTTATTGCAAAATAATATAGCATCAAACCAACTTACATTATAAACAGGATAATCATTATATTTTATCGTAGAAGGATTTTCTTTATTAATAACAGAATACAAACGCTGATTAACTTCGCAAGTAGATACATAAATATCTTTTGTAAGCATAATATTATGTATAGGTTGTTCGTTCACAATTCCAAAATCATCACTTCCCATATCAAAACTTCCCGCAGGAATCAATACATAATCAAACTTCGGATAAGGATAAACAACAATGTTTTGATAATAATTTTGGGCATCATAATATATTTTTTTACCATCAACGACAACATAAATAGTGGATTGTAAAGGAAGCGAAGGAACTATAAATTGTATTTTGCTTTGTGTCCAATTTATGCAATCTACAGATGCTATTTTCACATTATCATTAATAACAAGATAATTTGAATCCGTAATAGAACCAAGATTTTCGCCATAAAGCGTAAATGTATCCGAATAAAAAGTGGTTGTATCTTGCAATTTAAACACACGAGTGCTACCTCCAATAATAATCGGGTCGCTTTCATAACATCCCGCAAGAATAACACAAATAGCAGTTATAGTTAGAAGTATTTTTATAATATTATACATTTTCATTTTATAATTTTTTTCACAAAAATAAGGTTTTTTTCTTTTTTATTTTAGAGGTGACCATTTTAAAAAGAATAACTTATTCCAATTCTAATGTAGGTCTGGTTGAACTCATTAATAGCGGGTTTAATAAAATATGATAAATTAGAATCAATATTAAAATCAAATAAATGTGCATCAGCATAAGCATCTACCATAGATAAAATATATACTCCTAATAAATACAATCCTGCTAAATCTCTGTTATCAACTGCTGTTATCATTTGTCCTTGTGTTTGTCGGTAGTTATATGTATTTTTATCTTCAATTTTATTTAATTGCTTGTTATAGTTTTTGTAGTCAATGTGGTTACTGCCCACCATATACCACAGCCCCGTTGCTCCTGCAATAAATATTGATGATTTTATATAACTTTGTGTATATATTTGTCCTAATCCAGGAAATACTAATGACCGAAGCGCTGCCCTTGTAGGTGATTTAGTTAGCAGCAAATAATCGGCATTTATTTTACGTTCAATATTTTTTTCATTATCGTTAAAATCAGAAGCAGTAATTAATGTATCAACATAAATGTTTTCCTGTGCTACAATTTCCTCAGGAAAGAACGTGATTTTTATCGAAAATATAAATAAAGCAACACCAATGATATATTTCATAATCTTATTAATACCTCACCAAAATAACATTTTTTTTTAATAAAAAATATTTGGTACCTTTAAAAACATAATATAAGTATAAACAAGATACGGAAATTTTTATTTTTAGATGTCACCATTTATTTTTGACAAAACCGAAGAATGCTGTTTTTATAGTTGTCCAAATTGGCAATATACAAAAACAACACATAACAATAACTATACTTTATATTAGAGTATAGTTATTATGTTATATGATAGATAAAAAGAATAATTATCTTCTCTTTTTATGTCTATTTTTACGCAATCGTTTTTTTCTTTTGTGCGTAGACATTTTTGCTCTTTTTCTTTTTTTACCGCAAGGCATATAATATCTCCAATAATAAGTTTAAAAATTTTTATTTAGTTTGTTAACATCAGTATTAACGGTCTGTTCAGGTAAACGAACAGCATTTACTTTTTTTGTAAAGTCGTTTGATACTTTAAATAAAGGAATGTATTTTTCATTTAAAGAAACGATTTCACCATTTTTAGGATTTCTTGCTAATCTTGCTTTTCTTTTTTTAGAATGAAAAACGCCGAATCCTCTAATTTCTATTTTGTGTCCTTTTGAAATTGCTTCTACAATAGACGTAAGTACGCCTTCCACTACTGCTTTAGTATCTATTTTTGTAATTCCCGTTGCTTTTGCAACGATATCTACAATATCTGCTTTGGTTATATTTTTTATCATTTTTAATAAACTAATGATATCATAAAATACAAAAATAAGGTTTTTTTTGTAATAAAATTATAGCGACATCTAAAATGTCATACCGAGCTCATTTTCAGCATATTCATAAAATTAGGAGATGCCGAAACAAGTTCGGTATAATGTTTTTTTATATATCACCACCTAATTTTATATAATGTTTAAAGTGTTTTTTTACAACGTTAAAAACTATATGAATGTGCTATAACATTGAGTGTAAAGTAATTTTATTGTTATTGCCATATCGCAAAAATAATTGCTGTGGTTCTTCAGGTAATATACAAGAGTAATTTATAAGTTGCTTACTACAGCATTAACTACGAATTTATGTCTTTCTATTACATTATCCATATTTCACTACTCTATCTTATCAGCAATAGAGTCATCTATAGAAAAATTAGAAAATACGTTCTGAACGTCATCGTGTTCTTCAAATATGTCAATGAATTTTAGAACTTTTTGTGCAGCCGAGACATCTGTAAGATTGACAACATTTTTAGGAATATATTCTAATTTTGCTTCAGCAACATTAAAATTATTGTCTTCAAAATATTTATTAACAGCACCAAAATTTTCCATTGACGAAATAATACGTGATGTTTCTTCATCGTATTCAAGGTCTTCAGCATCGGCTTCAATAACTACATCCATAAGTTCATCTTCAGTTTTTCCATTGTTAGAAATAGCAACAACACCTTTTCTTTCGAAGTTCCATGCAACTGCCCCTGTTTCAGCAAGGTTGCCGCCATGTTTAGACATAAGAGAACGTATTTCGGGGAGAGTTCTATTTTTGTTGTCTGTAACCGTTTCTAACAGCACAGCAACGCCATTCGGAGCATAACCTTCATATATAATTTCTTCGTAAGTCACTCCTTCTATTTCTCCTGTTCCTTTTTTGATTGCTTTAGTTATATTGTCGTTAGGCATATTAACGGCGCGAGCATTTTGCATTGCCAGTCGCAGACGAGGATTACCTGCTGGGTCGCCACCTGATTCTCTTGCGGCGATAGTTAATTCTTTTGATATGCGAGTAAAAACTTTTCCTCTTTGAGCATCTGCTCGTCCTTTTTTATGTTTTATATTAGCCCATTTACTATGTCCTGACATAATTTTATCTCAATATTTAATTATAACAAAGCATAAAAATAATGTTTTTTTTGTAAACAAAATATTTATTGTTTAGGACACCGTTAAAAATATTAAAATGTATTAAATACCGAATAATAGAATACAGGAATTTTCTATTTTTAGATACTACATATTTTTACTTATTTCATCTACTATTTTATGCACATCACAACTACCTATAACTAATAATACTGAACTAAAAGAAAATTCAAATATAATTTGAAGAACCTCTACGTTTTCTAAACATTTTATAGAAGATAAAAAATTAAGAAGTTTTTGCGAATTATTACTAAAATTTGCTCCGCTAATACATATTACTGAACAATCAATAAAATTTTCAATATCAGGGAACTTTTCGTTAAATTCAAAATTATTTTTATTAAGCAATGTAATATATTTTCTATTGCAATAACCCGAATAAAGCACATTTTCATTATCAAATTCAGTTAAAAATCTTTTATTACTTATATTCAAAATGCAATTTCCCTTAGCGATTACAGAATTAACTTTGAATAAATTATCTTCATTTTTAGCGGCAATTAAAGTTCCTTCATTAGTGGGATTAAAAGTATTTAATACTTTTATATTTATATTTTTTTCAATAGCAGGCAAAATAGTTTTAGGATGCAACACTTTTGCTCCCCAAAAAGATAGGTCTTTAATTTCCTCGAAAGACATTTGTTTGATTGTTCTGCAATCATTACAACATCGTGGATCCGCAGATAAAATGCCATTTACATCTGTCCATATTTGTATCTCTTCGGCACCAATAATAGCACCAATAATAGCAGCAGAATAATCAGAACCACCTCTTCCAAGCGTTGTTGTTTTTCTAATTATTCCATTATTATATGAGCCAATAAAACCTTGTGTAATTACTAAATCAGGATTAATTTTACTAAATTCTTTTTTTATGTTTTGGGAACATAGTTCTAAATTTGGTGCCGCTTCATTGTAATTATCATTAGTATATATGAGAGTGCGAGCATCTATAAGCACACTATTTAATTGTTGTTCTTTACATATAAAATGAAAAATAGTCGTAGATAATAATTCCCCAAAAGATAAAACAGCATCTTTTGTTGCACTTGTTAATTCTTTCAAAAAAGATACACCTTGCACTATATTTTCTAAATCATTTAATAAACTTTGGACTTCATTTGTAGCAACTGCTAAATAATTTTTTAGAGTGGAATTTAGAATATTTATATGATGGTTTTTAATATAATTTAATATATTTTCTTTTTCGTTATTAAAATTTTTGGATTTATCGGCGGAAATTATAGCAATTTGTTCTAACTTATCGGTAATACCTTTGCAAGCAGACAGAACAACAACTTTTTTATCCACAACGTTCTTAATAACATTTAAAACACTAATCATTTCATTAGCATTAGCAACAGAACTACCACCAAATTTCATTACTATCATAATAGTTTTATTTTTATAATAATTTATAATATAATGTTTTTTTGAAAGTATAATGTCACCTATAAAAATGTCATACCTTACTTATTTCGGCATCTCTTTATTATATACGAGGATATTTAGTATCAAGCAGGACATAATATTTTTAGAGTTATATTTACGATATAAATTTTCTTTCTAGTTCATATGTTTCTGATGTCATAGTTTTTTCTATTTCTTCAATACTTTTCTCTATATCGTTATTATTTTTTATAAATTGTGTTAATGTCATTTTAATCAAATTGTATAATTTTTTATCTGATTTATCTAACTCTTTCCAATCTTTGCTTAATTTTTCTTTAATATTGTTTAATTTATAAAACTCGTTATAAGTATTTTCTTTTTCTTTGTTATATTTTTCTAACTCTTTATTTAATTTTATCCATTCGTCATTTAATTCTGCCCATTCGTCATTTAACTCTTCCTTATTTTTATATTTATTATCTTCGTTATACTTTTCAAATTTGTCATTTATTGTTTTTTCATATTCACTTATGTATTTCCATTTTTGATAGGATTCTTCTATCTTATCTACAATTTTTTGCAATTCAAGATTTACTCTTTTCCATTCAGAGTTTGTTTTTTGTTTGTCATTATTTATTTTAGCACTTTGGTGACAATATTCTTCTAATAGATTGAAATATATTTCATTTTCTTCTTTTAGTATTTCAATATTTTGCTTTAATTTATAAATATAAGTGCTTTTATATTCTATAAATTCTTTTAGATAATTATTAGGCATTATAATTTTCCTCTATTATCAATAAACTTTTATGACAATTTATAATTAAAAGTATTTTTACTTTTTTAATTATACGATTTAAAATTAAAAAAGTTTCAAAATATAAAAAAATAGTTGGTGGTGCTACCCAAAGTATGATAACTTACACATATCCATAATTTATGTAATGTGTTCTAATGTCTGTTAAACATTTACAATATATTTTCTTATATTTGTATTTTTTTTATGAGTAATTTATGCCAAAACCTAAATTAAAAGTTAAAGCAGATTTGCCATTATATAAAGTCTTTTA
>Ga0099364_10001712_pt1 | contig 35901 bp, 37 predicted proteins | sample TergutTh196P3_FD_73070 | JGI IMG/M metagenome (GOLD analysis project Ga0099364, IMG submission 73070) | Microcerotermes parvus P3 segment gut microbial communities from Pointe-Noire, Republic of the Congo - Th196 P3 | ecosystem: Host-associated > Arthropoda: Insects > Digestive system > Gut ... | reverse complement strand
AAAGCCCAGCCCTTTCTGAATATATACGGTCTTGCATGATAGCCCTATTATGCATCAGGTGGCGGATGTTGTCAAGATAGGGTGTCGGGATACGAACCCTAGGGTGCTTTTGTCTCATCGCGTCGACAAGTCCTCCGCCAGTTGCAGGCTGCGGATTATGCGTCCTTCGTCGTTTAGGTGAAAGCCGGTATCATAAAAAAAATCAAAAGGATAGACATAGTCTGCAAGCTGTGAAATGACGGGGAAGCCCAGGTCTTTTTCCAGCTGCTCTTGCAGCGGCTTAAGCTCCACGCTCAATGCCTCGGCAACGATAGGCGGGCAACTCATGTAGACCGTGGCGCCTTTTTTGTGAGCCACTTCATTAAAATTGTTCCAATAATTGCGCAGATACTCGCTCAACAGGGGCGAGTTAAAGCTGCTGCTCTCCCCCATTTCCACAATACGCTCCGGGCGCGGGGCAGCGTAGTCGCCGTGGGCGTCAAATTCATAGCGCGTGCGCTCGTCCGGCTCGGCCACCCCCCTCAGCCTGTCCACAAAGCGACCCGCCGCCCGTTGAAAATAGGTCGGGAAAGCCGACAGCAGGCCACCCAGATGACCGCCCTTTGCGGCGGCTAAAAAAAGCGGCGCGTCCCGCTCCATAGATAGCCAGGCCAGGACATAATCGCAATCATCGGATGTGTAGTCGTAGTATTCTGGGGCGAGAATCACGATGTCGCCGGGATTGAGCTGGTTTTTTATTATATCCGCGTGGAAGGGCTGGCCCAGGGCGGCATGGACACCAAAATTGACGACGCGCATCTGCGTTTTTTCTTCCAGCAGGGCACTGTCAAAGCCAAAGGCGACGTTGGAGCCGCCCACCAAGAGAATTTTCGGCTGCGTGTCTGCCCTGACCAAGGCAAATTTATCACCCAAGGCAGCCATGTATTCCGTGTCGTACTGCGGCATCACCAGCACAAAAATAAAAGCGGCTATCACGGCGAAAAAGATTAGGCATTTTAAGAGGAATTTGGTGGCCATCTTGCTCCTTCTGTCCTTTTGACCCTAGTATCAGAACTCGAAGTATATAAACTGCCCCTGGGCATAATCTGTGCCATATACCCCAAAGAGCAGGATGAAAATAACGGCGGCAACGTAGAACGCCCAACGCACTACGGTCTTTTGCTTAAAAATAAGGCGGCTAATGTCATGCTTTTGCGCGTAGATGTCGGCAAAAACAAGAATGATAATCCCCAAAAGCATGATGGGTTGGATGAAATTTATGCCGCCCACCGCGCCGCTAAGCGGGTTGGTAAATATGCGCCCTATCATGTATATGGCGGCTTTTAGGCCGTTTGCGCGGAAAAATATCCATGCGAAGGATACCAAAACAAATGTCAGGGCAACTCTTGCCACCCGGTGAATGCCCGTTTTGGGCCTGGAAGCCACAAAATCCTCTCCTATCAGGTATAGGCCGTGGAGGGCACCCCAGGCCAGAAAGTTAAAGCTCGCCCCATGCCACAGGCCGCTTACTAAAAATGTAATCATAATATTGCGGTATTTTTTCAGCCGGGATGTGCGGCTGCCACCCAGGGGGATATAGAGATAATCGCGAAACCATGTGCTCAGCGAGATATGCCAGCGTCGCCAGAATTCTTTTACCGAGGCGGCCAGGTAAGGCTGTCTAAAGTTTTCGCTCAGGCTTATGCCCATTATCTTGGCCGCGCCTATCGCCAGTGCCGAATATGCGGCAAAATCACAGTATATCTGGATGGCAAATAGCAGCGTGGCCAAGACAACCTGATAGCCGGCCACATAGTAAAAATCATCGTAGACCGCCGCCACCAACGGTGCCGCATGGTCGGCGATAATCATTTTCATAAAATAGCCCCAGAGCATCAGCAACAGGCCCTGGCGGGCTTTTTGATAGTCAAAATCATGGCGGGCCGCCAGGTCCGGAGCCAGGGTTTTCGCCCTGCCGATAGGCCCCGCCAACAACTGGGGGAAGAAAGAAACAAAGAGGGCATGGCGGGCCAGGTTTTTTTCCGCCTTAATATCACCACGGTAGACATCGATGACATAGCCCAGGGCCTGAAAGCTATAAAACGACAGACCCACCGGCACGATAATATCAACAGCCGGGATGCTCGGGGTTAGGCCAATGCGCAGCAGTAATGCCGTGAGGCTTTCCAAGAAAAAGGCGCTATATTTGAAGTATATGAGAAAAGATAAGCCCAGTAAAACACCGCAAACCAGGGCCCATTTGCGGGCAGGGGAACTGCCAGCACTGCGCCCTATTATTAACGCGCCAAACCAAGAAATAAATGTGACCAAAAACAATAAAATCCCATATAACGGGTTCCATGACATATAAAAAAAATAACCGGCAAACAACAGCCACAGCCAGCGGAATTTATGGGGAATGGCAAAATAGAGCATGGCCACGATGGGGAAAAATATCAGGAAATTGAAGGATGTGAATAACAAATTTTGCGCCTCCTAGAAAATGACCCAATAGGCCGTATCGCCTTCGATAATCAACTGCTCAGACAGATTGATATAATCCCAGTCTTTGTCCCCAAAATGTTCTGCCTGAAAATCCTTGTCCATCAACAGGCGCTCAAAACGCCTGCCGGACACCATTTCGACCAAGGACCAATTAAGGCGTCCCATCACCCGCTCGTTTATGTTATTGCTGGCATATGATACCTCGTCGTAGGCCTTTTTGTTTACCCTGTCGCGGCCGACGGAAAGTTTGGTTACCGTGATACCGCTTTCTGCCTCATATGCCACGATTTCGGCATAGACCATGTTGGCGTAGAGCTTATCCAGGCCATTGCTGACAAAATGCTGGGTAACGATAATTTGGACAAAAAATATTTGGATGAAGAGATAGAGCATAAACACAAAGCATAGTATTTTGCGTGGCGCTATCTTCGCATGGACAAAGGCGATTAGGCCGGCGCTAGCCTGCACTATATAGAATGTGAAGACCATCCGATGCGGGGGGTTAGCGTAGCTGCCGATTAAAGACAGGGGATATATGAGCACAAATAGTAGCAGTTGCAAAAGCAAATAGTACATGATGGCGTGATAGTTTTTTTCTTTTATCATCCGCCATATAAAAATGATAATCATGGCCGCGCTGAACATGAGCGGCAACCACAGCGGTGGTAGCAGAAAGCTATTTCTAAACATATGGTATATATGCCATGCGACCGTCGGCAAGTTATCCATAATACTGCCCCTTAAGCTTCTGGATGCCTCAAAGCTTTCAAACAGCATGGCGCATACGCGGGTACTGAGTATGTTGAAAAAGCCCACGCCGGCCATGATTAGCAAGGCTGCCGCTTGGCGGATAATGGTCGTCTTGGTGATTTTTTGCTTGTTTTCCAAAAAGATATAAGCGGATGCCAGGATGGCAAAAAAGAAGATGCCCGTCTGGTAAAACATGCTGGATGCGGCAATACATATGATGGCTGTTACATGACGCTTATTTGCAAACAGATAGGCGCCCCATGCGGCAAAGAAGAACGCCGCCCCGAAGTAGTGGGCCATTTCGCCATACATTATAAGCTCCACCGCCAAAACATTGATAAACACAAGGCTGGTCAGCGCCACATAGGCCGCTTCCTCCAGTGCTCCTTGGATGTTCATGTGGGAGCGAAACATCTCTTGGATAAAGCAAGTGGTGGCCGCCATCAACAAGAAGCCCAAAAAGACCGTCACACCGGTGTGATCCGTCGTCCGCCTGCCCATCTGCGCCAGTAAAAAATCGCAGAGTCCGGACAGATAACGGCCTTCTTCCATACGGTAGAGGCCATCTATTTTTTCCATCATCATATGCCCGACAGTGTCGGCGACAAAGCTTCTTCTGAGCAGTCCGCCATAGGCCAGGATCAGCAGGGCAAGGTTTGCCACCCCGTTCCGGATGATGTTTTTATGCTCTTTGACAAACGCAGATAAGGCAGCGTCGGTTTTTTTGATACATTCCCGCATTTTGTCTGTGCCCTTGCTTTTTACAATACGTCAATACATGGATTTTAGCATTTTTTGGGGGAATACACAAGCTTCACAGCAATTCATTGGGGCTGTATTTATTTGTGTCATCGTATTTATCCATGAAGTCCTTGCCGAGGCAGACAATCTCTCCGGCAAAGTGGATGCCCTGCGGGGCGGTGTATATGCAAACGACGCGATTTATGTATAGATTGGGGATAAAATTGAGTATTTCCATCGGGAATAAACGCCCGAGGACCATATGCTGCGGAAACAGCGCGCCATAGTCCAATGTGTCCATTGGATGGGGTTTGATGATGATGTGGGCGGGGGCTGCGTCTGCTTCGCTGCCCGATTGGCCGTATTGGTCGATGGCGTCTTGGAAAATACGCTTTCTGGTTTCGATGTCGCATAGCGGCTGCGTGAGAAAGAGGACGAGGCCACCGGGAGCGGCCAGCTTTTCCATGAGGGCTTTTTTGTCGGCAATGAAAATGTCCAGCAGCTTTTCCTTTGCCGCCGCGCCCAGCCCTTCCACCAGTGCTATTCGTGATTGCTCTATATACTTCGGGCCGGGGTATTTTAGGGCGGAAATGTCGTTCACTTCCATGTCCAGACAGTATTTCGCATAGCCGTTTTGGATAAAAATGATATTCCTTTTTGCCAGCCATGTTTTTATGCCAAAATGACCCCGGTTGTCCACACGGGCGGCATCGAAATTCACGAGGCAATTCAGGCCGTCTTCCACGGCATGGTAGGGGATTTTGGCATAGTTTAGGTAGTAGCCGATGGGGTCTGAATCGCAATAGACATAAATATCATCAAAACCACGAAAATCTGTCGACAGATAGGGGATTTGGGCCTTGCCGAGCTTTTTACAAAAAATTATGCGGTTTAGCATATGCCGTAAGACATTGCCGCTATTTTTTTGGTATTTTTCCAGATGGGGAAAAAAAGACGCTACTTTTTCGTCATACTCCAACACGGCGGCAAACAGGCCGCTCGCTTCCAAGCGGGATTTTAGGTCGCCAAAATCCGTGGAAACGAGGCTCAGCACCATCGTCGCCGCTCCGCTTTCCGGGCGATTTTTCCCCAACTCTTTCAGGCAGGAGATGTAGACATGATAGTAGGTGTGGCAGATATAAAGGCGTTTTTTCATGTGGCGTATTCCTTTTAGATTCTTCACTTCGCTTCGCTTCGTTCAGAATGACACTAACCACTATGTCATTCTGAGCAAAGCGAAGAATCTTTCTTTTCATAATCCACTTGCCGCTACCAGCTCCGCTGCGATGCGCGCTGCCCCGCGTCCATCGACGATGCTTTTCATCCGCAGGGAAAGGGCGCGGCGGCGGGGAAAGTCGGCAGCGAGGGCGTGGATGTGGGGGGTAAAAAACGCGGCACCTTCGGCCACGGCGACCTCCGCAGCGTTCCCGGCATAAACCACGGCCCGCCTGCTGGAAAGTCCCAGGGCATTGGCTCTTTGGTTTTCGGCCACTACAAAACATATCGTCGGCACACCGACTGCGCAGAGCTCATACAGCGTCGAGCCGGCGGCGGATATGGCCAAGTCGCATTTTTGCATCAGCGCCGCCATGTTTTTACAGTCTTCATATAAAATGATGCGGGGGTCGATGGCGGCCCGTTGTGATAGTTCCTCGCGATAGCGATTCATTGCCCCGACCACCACATGGCAGGTCACGCCCGCCCCGAGGCTTTCGCGTACTTCCGCGATGATTTGCCCCGTCATGCCGGCCTTGTCCGTGCCGCCCGTCGTGACCAGGACATTTTCTATCTGTTCGCGGACAGTGTAGGAAACATCGCAGAATTCCGCTCGCAGAGGGGCATAGGATGGGCCCAGCAGGCGTTTGGGGCTGGGTTTTTCTTCCGCCATTTCATCCTGGGGGGTGTAGGCGGCTTTGGCGCCATAGTCGATCAGCATATCGACGGGGCAAGGCGGTGTATCTTCTGCTTGGGGGAAGGTATTCAGGTCGTCCATATAAATAACTCTGGTGTGTGCTTTTAACGCAGCCAAATAGGCAGCACTGACAAAATATGAATCCACCAAAACGCTGCCCGCTTTTTTCCGGGCAATGAGCTCCATGAAGGCGGGTAGTTCCGTGTCCGGTGTGTCGTATCGGCTATTCAGGATTTCGACCGGATATGTTTGCTCCGTACAGAGTTTTTCATACATTTCCAAAGATACGGTATCGGCCAAGACGAAACACGGCGGCAGCCCGATAGATTGGCAGGCGTGGGCGATGGTAAGGCAGCGCATCAGGTGGCCGGTGGCGATATGGGGGTTGGCATCGGTACGGAAGATTATCATGTGATAGCTCCTTTGGAGCAGGGGGCCACGCATTAAAACATTGCGGGGTGACGGTCGGAGAGCGGGCTTATATGCCCCTCCCCCAGCGGTGTGCCGCGGGGGATGTCTTGTTTCGCCGTCTGCCCCAGCACTGCTTCATAATGGCGGGGGGGAAGGCCGACGGCGGGGCGGATGGAGCGGATATTTTCCGCACTCAGGCGCTCCCCGGCTTTTATGTCGCGGACGGCAAAGAGCGAGCGTCCCCCGGAACGTTCTTTTATTTGTCCTTCGGTCAGGCAATACTCTGCGCGGCCCAGGGCTTTTTCCAAGATACGGATGTCATTTACCATAGCGGCAAACTCGGCCGGCTCCATCGAAAAGGCCGCATCCGGCCCGCCGTCCATGCGGCTGAGGGTCAGGTGCTTTTCCACCATCACCGCCCCAAGGGCGACCGCGCCCAGGGCTGTCGTGCTACCGGGCGTGTGGTCGGAGAGACCCACGAGGCAGTCATATGTGGCCGCCATGCCAGGGATGTTACGCAGATGGCAATCTGCATAGGGGGTGGGGTAGGCGGAGGTACATTTTAGTAAAATCACGTCTTCATTGCCCGCCTCCTTGCAGGCCGCCAGCGCCAGATCTATGTCCTCGGGATAGGCTATACCTGTGGCAATGATGACAGGCTTAGCCTGGGCGGCGGCTTTTTTTATCAAGGGGATGTCGCCTATCTCATATGAGGCGATTTTATAGGCGGGCATGGCGAGCGCGGCTAAAAAATCCACGGCGCTAAAATCAAAGGGCGAGGATATGCAAATCAGGCCGCATTTTTCGGCTGCCTCTTTTAAGCGCGGCTGCCAATCCCAGGGAGTATGGGCCTGGCGATAAAGCTCATGTAGTGTCATGCCATCCCAGATTGTGCCGCGGTTTAAGTGAAAATGTTCGTTCTCGCAGTCCAGGGTGATGGTGTCGGCGGTGTAGGTCTGGAGCTTTATGGCATCGGCCCCGGCGGCGGCGGCAGCATGGATGATCGCGACGGCCCGCTCGTAGTCGCCGTTATGGTTGCCGGAGAGCTCCGCGACGATGAAGCAGGGGGCGGCGGGGGAGATGGGGCGGTTGTTGATGTTAATTTCTTTATTCATAGCACTATCTCCATCCCGTCATAAGCGAATTGCACGTTGTCCAGTTCCTGTTCCCAGGCGCGGTAATCGTCGTAGGATTTGCCCCAAATTTCTTCGATATGGCACATCACCAGCCGTTTTATCCGGTATTTATCCCGCAATGAGAGCGCATCGGGGAACAGATGTAGCTCTTTCCTGAGTGGGTGGTCGACCGTCAGTGTGCGTTCGTTTTTTAGAACCTCGCCCAAGACGGTATTGCCCATTATGAGTACGTCGGCGTCGAAAAACAGTTCACTTTCGGGAAAGGGCTTGCAGTCACAGGGCGCGTAAATGGCTTTTTTGCCGTCGACTTCAAAAACAAATACAGAAACGGCCTTTTCTTTCGGTACAAGCACGAGGCTGATTTTTACATCGCCCAGCATGAATGAGCGCTGGTCGTCCGGCTCCCCGTCCGCCACTGCTTGACGCCGGATCAGCCCCATGGACTCATAGTAGGCCAGTATCGGGCCAAACTTCGAGCGGATGCCGTCTAAATCCGCCATCACGTTGGGATGGGCATAGACCGTGAGGGGATTTTTCTGGTGGATGCCCTCGTAGTGGTCCAGCCATTCCAGGCGCAGCTGCTCCATCACCCGCATGCCGAGGGAATGATCCGGATCCCAGTGGCTGTAGATGATATTGTCCACTCTTTGCACTCCGGCATGATTCAGGGCATGGGCGACATCCTCGGGCGTATCGACCAGCAGGGCCGCGTCCTCGAGGTAGAGGCTGGGCCCGAACCTTGCGTAGGGATGCCCCTTTTCCCGGGCCTCCACACAGACCTTGCAAGCACATAGCGGCTTCGGTGTGCAGACACAGCCGCCGGAACCGATAATTGTTAGTTTCATGTGAGTCCTCCCCGCTCGTAAAACGTAACGCCTACTCTGTCAATATGCTCTTTTAACTCAATACTGTTCAATTCATCATATACGACAACGTCAAACTTGTAAATAAGTGGCAGCTCGTCCAAATCGGTATAAATTTTTCCGATATTTATGCGGTCTTCCCCCTCGAAGACGGCAATATCCACATCGGAATATTTCTTGAAATTGCCCTTTGCACGTGAACCGAAAATAACAGCCTTTTCAACCGTGCCGCTGCCCGAAAAGACGGAGCATACTAAATCAAGCTCTTTTTCCGTAAGCCCTAAACTAGTCATCAGAGACACTCCTTGCCGCCAAATAATAATACAGCTCTTCTAGTTGTGGCAAATATCTGTTTTGGATTATTTCAAGAGCGATTTTGAATTTTTCAAAATCATAGGTATGGGACAACTCGTTTCTGGTTTCCAGCATTTCAATAAAAATTGCGCCGTCTATCTGGGCATCCTCAAAAAACGAAGCCGCTGCTTCTTTGAACACATTTCGCGAACCAGCCGGTTGCGGTATCGGCACTCCGTTATATTCCAAAAAGTCTTTTACGGTTTTCCACGCAAGCTCCCATGTGTACTCAAATCGTTGAATTGCACCCTCTTGTTCCAGTTGATTCAATTCAGTATAGCTATGTTCATTAAAAGCAAGCCGTAACAAGTTAAGCGCCCTTGAAAAATTTTGAAACCTCTGTTTCCAGCGAATATCTTTGTTTTCCATATGATTTAACTCCTTGAACAATCAGGACAGTTCCCCGCTTCTATATGCGACGGTTTTCCAACTCTGGCAACCCTCATATAGTCAAGTGCTTTTTCCTGTATTTTCAACATTATTTTCATGTAGATGAACAACATCTCTCAGTGAATGAGCTCCTTTATACTTCATCTCCGCCAACACCCAATCCGCCTCATCATCTATATCCTGTACCTCCATAGCCGAAAGCAGCAGCGCGTATGTATTATCCATCCACAACGTGCCCGCCGTGAGAAACGCCTCCGTCCGGCAGGCGTAAAACTGCCCGGCATCGTGGTACATGGTCTCCAAATCCTGCGAGCGCTTTTGCATATATTCCGGGTACCGGGGTCTTAGTAAGCCCTTTTCTATCACCAGGCCCCGCTGCGGCGGAAACGAAAAGGCCGCAACCGGCATCACCCCATCGTAGTCCGAAAGCAGTTCCATCGCTTCTCTCAGGCGCTTTGGCCGCAGCAGCGGGCAGGTGGGGTATATGCAGCAAAAATACGCATATGCCTTGCCCTGCTCACGGTAAGCTAAAAGCACTTCCCGCAGGACATCGGATGTCGTGGAAAAATCGTCGGACGTGGCCGCCGAGCGCATGAAGGGCACTGTTGCGCCGTAAGTCCGGGCAATGGCGGCGATTTCCTCATCGTCGGTTGAGACCATCACCTCGTCGAAACAGTCTGCCGCCAGGGCGGCGGTCACGGAATAGGAGAGGATGGGTTTGCCGCAGAAGCTGCGGATGTTTTTGCGCGGGAGGCGCTTAGAGCCGCCCCGGGCCGTGATGATGGCGATTGTGTTGGTTTTCATTGCGACTCCTGAATGTTGTCGTCATTCCGCAATATCTATAAAACGCGAAGCGTTTTACGTACATTGCGGGGTGACGGGATTTATACAAATTTCCACCCTCTATACCACCACAGCAGCTTATAATAAACCACAAACCAAAGCGGCGATTTTAGTTGCAAGGCGGCCATCTTTTGCTCCTCGGCATCTTTGCGGGACAGGTAGTAGGGGTTTTCCATAAAGCGGGGGAAGTGCTCCAGCATTTCCTCGCCCAGCGCCCTCACGAAACGCACACTGGGGCACTTTAGGCCGCGCACGTAGGAAAACAACGTGTTCAGGTAAAACATTTCCGTGAAGCGGTACTCTATCTCCGGCAAGTATGTATCATAATAGCCAAAATCCTGGGCCTCTTTTAACATAATCCGCCCGGCTGCCATGCGGTCCAGGCAGCGTTCTTTGGTGGTCACATGGACGGTCGAGCCAGGGTGTTGGTAGTAGTAATAAAGCGGTTTCGCCACATGTGCGAAATGTTTTGCCCTGAGCATCCACGAGATGGCGATAGCGTTGTCCTCGTAAAACATCTTTTCGGGGAAGCGATTTTCGTGGCCGAAAATAATCTCACGGCGAAAAATTTTTGTCACCAGATGCCCGCCGTCAAGAATCAACAGGCGGTACTTTGCCGCGTCCAGCTCTCCGGTCTGTGCTGTATCATTGTGCGAAACCAGCCTGCCCGGCTCCATCCCCTGTTTATCTACATGGTATAAATCGCAGCCGACCATGTCGGCCCCGCTCGCCTTGGCTTCATTCAGCATTAGCTCGTAGCAATCGGCGCTGACCCAATCGTCGGCATCCACAAAGCCTATCCATGCGCCCGTGGCTATTTCCAGCCCGAGATTTTTCGCCCCGCCCTGACGCCTGTTCTCCGGTGACAAAATCACCCTGAGCCGCTGCGGATGCCGTCTGCCATATTCTGCCAATATCTGCCGCGATGTGTCTGTCGAGCAGTCGTCCACGGCGATAATCTCATAGTCATCTATCGTTTGATTCAGCAACGAGTCCAAGCAGTAGGCGAGCTTGCCCCCCGTCGCCATGTTATATACCGGAACGATGATACTCAGTTTCACGCGCTATAATACCTCGCAATCTTTTCCACCGCCCGAATCACGTCGGACACGTCTTCATCGCTCATCCCGAAGTATAGCGGCAGGGTGATTATTTCCTCGTATATTTGCTCCGCCACCGGGCAGAGGTCCTTTTTGTAGCCCAGGCGTTCATAATACGGATGATAGTAGACGGGGATGTAATGAACATTGCAAATGATGTTTTCTGCCGCCAAAGCATCGAAAAACTCCCGCCGCGAGATGGAAAACCGGCCGCTTAAAATGCGAATGATGTACAGATGCCGCGTTGTGTCCGATGCAGCTATTTCTGTCTGTAAGCCGATACCCGGCAATTCACAAAAAGCCGCGTCATAACGGGCGACTATTTCCTTGCGACGGCGGGCAAACATCTCCAGTTTATCCAGTTGGCTTATAAGCAGGGCCGCTTGAATATCCGTCAGGCGGTAGTTGTAGCCGAGGGTAAGCTGCTCATAATACCATGCGCCGGGGGAGGGCTTTTCTAGCAACCCGGCTTCCCGCGTGATGCCATGCCCGCGAAACAGCAGCAGTTTTTGGCCGTATTCGTCACTATTTGTCAGTACCGCACCGCCCTCGCCGCTGGTGACGGTTTTTACCGGATGGAAGCTAAATGTCGTCATGTCGGCGATGGAGCCTATCGGCTGGCCATCGAAGCGTGTGCCGATGGAATGGGCGGCATCTTCGATCAAAACCAGCCCATGACGGCGGCAAATGTCCGATAATTCCCCCAGCTCGGCGGCCTGACCGCCAAAATCCACACAAATGACAGCCTTGGTCTTTTCCGTGATGGCCGCTTCCACGGCCGCTGGGTCCATGTTCCAGGTGTCCGGCAAAATATCGGCAAAAACGGGTTTGGCGCCGCAGTATAAGATGCAGTTTGCCGAGGCGGCAAAGGTCAGGGGGCTGGTAATCACCTCGTCATCCGGGCCTATCCCGGCCGCCAGACAGGCGATGTGGAGGGCTGCCGTGCCATTGGCACAGGATACGGCGTGCGCCGCCCCGCACATACGGGCCAGCTTTTTCTCCAACTCCCCGATTTTGGAGCCGCAGGTCAAAAAATCGCTGCCCAGTACCTCCACAACAGCCGCAATATCGGCGGCGTCTACATACTGGCGGCCATAATATATTTTCTCGTGCCTTTCTGCTTTCCCGCCGCATATCGCCGGTTTGTCCATGATTTTGCTCCAGTTACATCTCATCCACCAACGCCGCCAATTCCTTGACACCCAGCCATGCGCCATTACTGTCAGAACTATAGGCAAAACCGTCGGCCACTTTCTTGCCTGTCGGGTCTTTTTTTTGCTTTTCATTCCAGGCCACCTGCGGATAGACGATAAAATGCTTTTCATATTCGTAGGTGTTGGCAGAGTCCTCCGGTGTGATCATTATTTCGTGCAGTTTCTCGCCAGGACGGATGCCAATCTCGCTGATTTGGCAGCCGGGTAACATCGCCTCGGCCAGATCCGTTATTCTAAAAGAGGGGATTTTGCTGATATATGTTTCGCCGCCGGTGGCCTCTTTCAGGGCTTTTATCACCAAACGGACCCCTTCGTCCAGGCTAATCCAAAAGCGCGTCATCCGCCGGTCCGTGATTGGCAGCTCCTCTTTGCCTTCCTGGATCAAATCCTTAAAATAGGGGATGACGGAGCCGCGGCTGCCGGCGACATTGCCGTAGCGGACGATGGAAAAGTTGATGTCCTTGTAGCCGGCATAGGCATTGGCGGCAATAAAGAGCTTGTCCGAAACCAGCTTCGTGCCGCCATAGAGATTGACGGGGTTTACGGCCTTGTCCGTCGATAAGGCGACCACGCGGCGCACGCCGGCGTCCAGGGCGGCATCTATCACATTCTGCGCCCCGTGGATGTTGGTCTTTATGGCCTCGTTGGGGTTATATTCGCAGGCCACGACCTGTTTTAAGGCGGCGGCATGGACGACATAGTCCACCCCCTCGAAGGCGCGCTTAAGGCGGCCCAGGTCGCGGACATCGCCGATGAAAAAGCGCATTTTATCGGCATATTCGGCAAATTCTTCCGCCATGACAAAGTGCTTGTATTCGTCGCGGGAATAGATGATGATTTTGCGGGGTTCATAGTGGCGCAGGATATGGGCGGCAAAATCTTTGCCAAACGAACCCGTTCCCCCGGTGATGAGGATGCTTTTTCCTGTAAACATGCTTTCTCCCTGTGTAGTTTTATTTACTTCTAGAATACCAGCATATGGGCGTTTTGGCTAGCCCTAAATGTCCGATTGGTGATTGACGCGGGGAACAAGGCGTAGTATGATTGGGAAAGAGGAGGGTTCTTATGGACAAACATATCATAGACAGTGCCAAGCGATGTTTGCAATGCCGCGACCCACGCTGTTCGGCGGGTTGTCCGGTCGCCACGCCTATTAAGGAAGCGATTCAACTATTATTAAGCAGCCAGGTGGAACAGGCCGGCAACCTTCTGTTTTCCAATAATCCCCTGTCGCTGGTTTGCAGCTACATTTGCCATCAGGAAAATCAATGCGAGGGTCATTGCGTCCTCGGTCGCAAGGGCATGCCGATTCAGGTCAGTGCCATCGAGAGGTACATCTCCGATTTTTACCTCAGTCTCTTCACGCCAATACCGTCGCAAAAAAGCAAAGGCAAGATTGCCGTGATTGGCTCGGGCCCGGCGGGGATTGTCGTCGCTTTTTTATTGGCGGCCAAGGATTACGATGTCACCATCTTCGAGGGATACGACCGTATCGGCGGCATTCTGCGCTATGGCATCCCGGAGTTTCGCCTACCGAAGAACATCCTCGATAGAATTGCGAAAATGCTGGTGGCGGCCGGGGTGACGATTCGCCCTAACACGACCATCGGCACCAGCATTGTCGTCGATGAACTCTTCCGCGACGGTTTCGATGCCGTTTTCATGGGAACGGGCGTGTGGCGGCCCCTGAAGTTGAATATCAAGGGCGAGAGCCTGGGGCATGTCCATTATGCCATTGATTATTTGAAAAATCCAAATGTCTACAACTTGGGCCGGCGGGTCATGGTCATCGGGGCCGGCAATGTGGCGATGGATGTGGCTCGGAGCGCCCTGCGGCATGGCAGCAGAGAGGCAACGATTATCTGCCGTCGTGGAGAATCGTCCATTTCGGCGCGGGCGAGCGAGGTGGAGTTTGCCAAGATTGACGGTGTCATGTTCGAATTTAATAAAATTGCCGTGGAAATCACGGAGCAAGGGGTGCTTTTGGCCGATTCAACCGTCCGCTCCGCAGAGGATGGCGCCGAGATATTGGAAGCCGTCAGTGGTACGGAGCAACTGCATGAGGCCGATTCGGTCATTATCGCCATCAGTCAGGGGCCGAGGGCACTGATTGTCTCATCAACGGAGGGCATCCATGTGAAAGAGGGCGGGCTCGTCGTCACCGATGGAGCCGGTCATACGACGCGGGATGGCGTTTTCGCCTCGGGCGATGTTGTCACCGGAGCGAAGACGGTGGTCGAGGCCGTCAAGGTGTCACGCCTGGTTGCCGAGGCGATTGACGAGTATGTCTCTGGGAAGCGCCCTATTAAAGAGCCCCTTTTGTCTCCGTAAAAGGCAAGCTCCAAAAATCGCGCAGCTCGGCAAAACTTTCCATATTATGATCCCCACTGCCGCAGTGTCCTGCGTCGCCCATGGCAAACACCTTCATGCCGGCCCGTCTGGCCGCTTCCACGCCGGCCAGCGCATCCTCAACCACGACGCAGTCCGCCGCCGGAAGCCCCAGGTACGTTGCCGCCTTCAAAAATACTTCCGGGTCGGGCTTGGAATGGGTTATGTCGTTGCCATCGCAGAGGGCATCAAAAAAATCACCGAGGCCGATTTTATCTAAAATGAGGCCCGCGTTCTTGCTCGATGAACCAATCGCCAGTTTAAGCCCTTGCCGCCTCAGCACATTCAAGGTATCCCGCACCTCTGATGAGAGCGCCTCCGGCCCCATTGCTTGCAAAAACGCCACATAGCTGGCGTTTTTTTCATCACACAGCACCGTTTTTTCGGCCTCGCCCAAAGCGGCCAGCTCACTGCCTTCCAAGACAATATCCAAGCTTTCCCGCCGCGACACCCCCCGCAGACGGTTATTCTTTTTTTCATCAAAAGGCAAGCCCAGGCGCTCCGCCAGCTGCTTCCAGGCCCGATAATGATATTCATCCGTGTGGACAATCACTCCGTCCAGGTCAAAAATTATGGCTCTCAATTTTATGCTCTCCTACCGTGTTTTAGATTAGCATCATCCGTGTGCGTTGTCAATGCAGGACGGCATTTGCAAACTCGGCGAACTGAGCCAGCGTCAGGGCTTCGCCACGGACTGTTTCGCTTAGCCGCATCTTTCTCAGGGCATGGACGACATGCTCCCGTGAAAGGCCCAGGCTTTTTTCGGCTGCCAGGGCGTTGGCCAGGGTTTTTCGCCGCTGGCCGAATGCGGCGCGGACTATGGCAATGAAAAGGGCTTCGTTTGCCACATCCATCGACGGGGCCGAGTGGGGCGAAAGGCGGACGATGGCGCTTTCGACCCCCGGTTTGGGAATGAAACAAGACGGGGGAACGGCGGCGATGATTTCCACGGCGGCGCGGTACTGGACGGCCAGGGAAAAGGCACCGTAGTCTTTTGTGCCGGGGTCCGCCAGCATCCGCTGCGCCACTTCTTTTTGTAGCATGAGGGTGATGCTGCTAAATCGGACGACGCCCTCCAGCAGGGCCATGATGATGGGAGTGGTGATGTAGTAGGGCAGGTTGGCAACGACTTTTAGAGGAGGGTTACTTTCAGGTGGGCCCTGCATGGATCTTTGATCCATACGGGAGAACGCTTCGCATTCTTCTGGTTTTGGAGTGAGGAGGGTAGTTAGCGGGAATTTTAGGATATCCGCGTTGATTATGGTGACATTGTCATAAGCGGCCAAGGTTTCATGCAAAATTGGTATCAGCCTTTTGTCGATTTCGACGGTGACGACCGATCCGGCACGTTCGGCCAGATGGCGGGTCATTGTGCCGATGCCGGGGCCGATTTCGAGGACGCGTTCGCCTTTTTTTAGTTCGGCGGCGGATAGGATTTTATCGAGGATATGTTTGTCCACCAAAAAATTCTGGCCGTATGCCTTGCGGATGCCAAAGTCATGCTTTTTTAGGATCGATAGGGTGTTTTTGGGGGTGGATAGGTCGCTCATGGATGCCTCTTGGTCAGGGGACCCCGCATAAAAACATTGCGGGGTGACGGTCAGGGGGCAGTAATTATTTTACTTGATTCCAAATAAGTTAAATGCATTTTTTGTCGTTTGACGGACTACTTCATCATATTTTATCCCCTTTATCATTGCAATTTCCTGTGCGACAAGCGATAGATATGCCGAATTATTGCGCTTGCCACGGTACGGCACGGGAGCCAGATAGGGGCAATCCGTCTCTAATAAAATGCGTTCCAGCGGTACATATGCGGCGACTTCCTTTAATTTGCGGGCGTTTTTGAAGCTTACACCCCCGCCGATGCCGATGTGCAGATTCATGTCCAGGCACAGCCTGGCCGTTTCCACCGTATATGAAAAGCAATGCATGACACCGCCCAGGCTGCCCACATCGTGCGCACGTAGCATGTCCATGGTGTCCTGCGCCGCCTCGCGCGAATGGATTATCACGGGCAGGCCCAGCGCTTTCGCCAGCGCAAGCTGACGGGCAAAGCCCTGCTTTTGAATGTCACGCTCCGGCTCGTTCCAGTAATAATCCAGGCCAATCTCACCGATGGCGACGATTTTGAACACATCCTTTTTTTGACATTGTGCTTCCATCCATGACAGCTCTTTTTCCGTAAGGTCTGCGCTATCGGAAGGATGTATGCCCAGGGCCGCGTGGATGAATGGGTATTTTTCGGCCAGTTCCAAGGTGATGGACAGCGAAGCCAACGAGGAGCCGGCATTGACAATATGGCCGATGCCTTGCCCCGGCAGGGCGCGCAGTAGATCGTCGCGGTCCGGGTCGAAGGCTTGGTCATCGTAGTGGGTATGAGTGTCGAAGAGCAACAGGGGCATGGCAATGACCTCGTGGGGAGATAAGTGCTTGCAATCTAAATTGTAATATATTATAATGGGTTTAAATCAGCGCCTTTAGCTCAGTTGGTAGAGCAGTAGACTCTTAATCTATTTGTCCAGGGTTCGAGTCCCTGAAGGCGTATAGGGCGTAAAGCCAAGCGGCAGCAAGTAAAAAATGTTTGACACCCCGCATTGACATGATATAATAGGCTTAGCAAGAATAATTACAAGCATACAGATGTTTAAAACCAGGAACAATATCTCGTAAGTAATCATATGAATAACCTGACCTTTCCTCAAGACCGGAAGGGCAGGGTGCCGCCTGTTTCGGCTGCCTTAATAAGTCTATTATGTTGTCAATGTGCTGCTGCCGCCAGCTTATCCATTATCGTCTTTTCTGCCAGTCCTGTCAATGTCCCTGCTTCATTTCAGCAGCATAAACGCATCAATAGACAAGTTGCACAAAGCCTTGTAGGGACGACCGCCCCCGGTCGTCCGTAATACGGGAAACTCATCTATTTTCGGACGGTCGAGGTCGACCGTCTCTGCAACAGCCTCCACAAAAATATCCGAAAATATTCGAAAATATTCGAAGAATGCTACGGTTGACATTAGTTCCTGATTTAGATTAGAATATAATGGCACCAAGAGGCAGAAGTCAAACCCCTGCCCCGCTGACAGCTGTACCACAGGAGTCCATAGAATGCAATCCGTAAGCCTAAACCGCATCATCGAAAAAATGAAACTCGTAATCCTGACCCCGGAGACGGACATATCAGATGCGAAGATCACCGTGCCGGACGTAAACCGTCCCGCCCTCCAGTTGGCCGGTTACTTCGAGCATTTTGAGGGTATGCGCCTCCAAGTCATCGGCTTTGTCGAGTATAGCTATATGCAATCGCTCAGTCAGGAGCAAAAAGAAATCACCTACGACAAGTTGATGTCACCGGACACTCCCGCCTTTGTCTTTTGTCGCGAACTAAAGCCCGACGAGCTCTTTACAAAACTGGCTATCGAGCGGGGCATCCCCCTGTTGATGACCAAAAAATCCACCTCCTCGTTCATGGCCGAGAGCATCCGCTGGCTGAATGTCAAGCTGGCACCCTGCATCCGCATACACGGCGTTTTAGTGGATGTCTTTGGCGAGGGCGTCCTGATCATCGGCGAGAGCGGGATTGGCAAATCGGAAGCTGCCCTGGAACTAATCAAGCGCGGCCACCGCCTTGTCACCGATGATGCCGTGGAAATCCGCAAAGTCAGCGACGATACCTTGATTGGCTCGGCCCCGGACGTGACCAAGCACTTTATTGAGCTGCGGGGCATAGGCATTGTGGACATCAAGACCCTCTTTGGCGTCTCCAGCGTGAAGGACACCCAATCGATAGACCTGGTCATCCATCTGGAGGACTGGAACAAAGAAAAGCAATATGACAGGTTGGGCTTGGAAGAAGAATATACCGAATATCTGGGCAACAAAATCGTCTGCCACTACATACCGGTGCGGCCCGGCCGCAACGTCGCCTTGATTTGTGAGTCGGCGGCGGTAAATCACCGTCAGAAAAAGATGGGCTACAACGCCACCCAGGAACTATACCGCCGTTTCCAGGAATCCATGAAGCGGGGTGACGAAGAATAATTAGGAAGGGCATGGTTAATATGCCAAACAGCTCCATCCTCGCTCAAATACGCACCATCGTCCCTGCGGACGATCTTATGTGCGATGAGCCGATGTCGCGGCATACCAGCTTTCAAGTGGGTGGCCGGGCGGCCTATTTTATCCGCATAAGCGAGCACACTCAAATAATGCGCCTCATTGCCCTATTTCGCGAGCAGGAGATGGATTTTTTCATCCTCGGCAACGGCAGCAATGTCTTGGTGGGCGACAAGGGTTATCCGGGCGCAATACTGCATGTTGGCGCCGGCATGAGTAAGATTAACGTGCAGGATAACGAAATACTGGCCGAAGCCGGTGCGTCGCTTTCAGCCGTGGCGGCCCTGGCGGCCGTAAGCGGACTGAGCGGCATGGAGTTCGCCGCCGGCATCCCCGGCACTGTCGGCGGTGCCATCGTGATGAACGCCGGAGCCTTTGAGGGGGAAATGGCGGCCGTGGTGAAATTCGTCTCCGTCTTTAATGGGGCCGGCAGCTTAATGGAGTTAGATAATCGTGCAATGGAGTTCGGCTACCGGACGAGCATCATACGAAAGAGCCAGCATATAGTAATCTCCGCCACCCTGCGCCTGCGCCATGGCGATCCGAGCCAGATACAGCAAAAAATGACCGAGCTTGCGCAAAAGCGCCGGATCCGCCAACCCCTCGAATACGCCAGTGCCGGCTCCACCTTCAAGCGTCCCGATGGACACTACGCCGGCAAACTAATCATGGAAACCGGACTTAGGGGCTTTTCCGTTGGCAGTGCCCAGGTTTCTGATAAACACTGCGGCTTTATCATCAACAAAGGCAGTGCCACCGCCACCGACATCTCTACCCTTATCCACATGGTAAGAGAGCGTGTTCATGCGCACAGTGGCATCTTGCTGGAGCCGGAAGTAATATTTTTAGGAGATTTTTGATATGCGAATCACCATCGTTACGGGCATGAGCGGCGGCGGTAAAAGCACGGTCATCAATATGCTGGAAGATGCCGGATACTATTGTGTGGATAACCTGCCCCCACCCCTAATCGAAAAATTCATCGAACTGTGCCTGCAAAATGGCGAAGTAAAAAAAGTCGCCATCGGTATTGATTTTCGCGCCGGCCATCCCTTCGGAGATATACACGGAGAGCTCCGGGCACTCCGGACGGCCGGCTACCAATTTGAAATTTTGTTCATGGAAGCTGGCGACACTAGCTTAATGAAACGCTATAAGGAATCGCGCCGCCTCCATCCACTGGCCCTGTCCGGGCGTATCGAAGACGGCATACATACGGAGCGGCAGCTCTTGGGCGGCATTAGACATATGTCCAACTATGTCATAGATACATCCCATCTGTTGGTGCGCGAACTAAAAGAAAAAATCGACCAAATCTTTGTCCTGGGCGATGAATACAATAATCTGATTGTAAACATTGTCTCGTTTGGCTTCAAAAACGGCATCTTAAACGACGCCGACCTAGTCTTCGACGTCCGCTTTCTCCCCAACCCCTTCTATATCGAGGAACTAAAACATAAAACTGGCGAGGATATGGCTGTCCGCGATTTTTGCCTGGCATCGGAGGGAGCCCTGGACTTTATGCATAAGCTATGCGACATGATTAGCTTCCTGATTCCGGCGTTTATCAAAGAAGGTAAGTATCAGCTGGTCGTTGGTATCGGCTGTACCGGCGGCAAGCACCGCAGCGTGACGGTTGCCACCCGGCTACATGAGCATCTGCACGAAAGAAACGATTGCCGGGTTAAGCTTTCGCATAGGGATCTAAAATCATAGGAGGACGGCAAACATGTCCTTTTCATCGGAAATAAAATCCGAACTCATCGGCCGCATAAGCTCTGGGCGCCATTGCCAACTGGCGGAAATGGCGGCGATAATCCATTTTTGCGGAAAAATACAGCCAAATGCGAAAGGCAAGCCGAAAATTATCATCAGCGAGAGCGAGCCTGTCAAAAGAAAGTTCTTTACTTTGCAAAAGAAAGCCTTTAATATAGAGGCTGACGAGGGGGAAATTTTACAAGCCACAGGCATTATAACGGAGAGCCAGGAGCAAATCGACTTAGAGGGCGGCCCCGATATGCTAATCCTCAAAAAAAGCTGCTGCCGCCAAGCGTATCTGCGGGGAGCGTTTTGCACGGCCGGCTCGATGAGTGACCCTAGAGGCGGTTATCATCTGGAGTTTGTCACCGCCAGCGTAGCACTGGCCAAACACTTAAAGGACATTTTAGCCGCGTTCGAGATAGACGCCAAGATCATGGGGCGCAAAAAACACCATGTCATCTACATAAAAGACGGTGCCGGCATTGTTCATCTGCTTAACATCATGGGCGCACACAATGCCCTGCTCAGACTGGAGAGTCTGCGGGTGGAAAAGGAAGTCCGCAACTTGATTAACCGCAAGGTAAACTGCGAGACGGCCAACATCACCAAAACCATCACCGCCGCCGCCCGCCAGATGGAGGATATTATCTATATCAAGGAACAAGGCGCTCTTGGCAGTCTGTCGCAAACACTGCTTAAGACCGCAAAGCTTAGGCTTCTGTATCCGGATTTGTCGTATCAGGACTTAGGTGTCCTCATGGAACCGCCGCTGAGTAAATCGGGCGTCAATCATCGGCTCCGAAAACTGAGCGCAATCAGCGCCGACATTAGGCATGGAAGGGAGGATGAAAATGGTTGAAAAAAAGGTGCAAATCGGGCAAGAAAGTGGACTAAAGGAGCGACCGATTGCCGTTTTGGTGCAAAAAGCCAGCCAGTTTGACAGTTCCGTCTACCTAAAATCCGGGAATAAAACCGTCAACGCCAAATCCATAATGGGCGTGATGGGCATGGGATTAAAAAGCGGGGATTATGTCAGCGTCACCGCCGAAGGTAGTGACGAAGAAATGGCCGCCGCCGAAATAGTGAAACACTTGGAAAATTGATAATGGAAAAATTGCTGTTTATCTATAACCCCCATGCCGGAAAAGGGAAGATTAGGCATAAGCTGTCAGACATCATGGACATCTTCGTCAAAGCGGGTTTTAGCGTGAGCATACATCCCACCCAAGCGGCGCATGATGCCACAAATGTACTAAACACGCTCGCGCAGCGCTACGGCGAGGGTCTGTGCGATCTGATAGTGTGCAGTGGCGGCGATGGCACCTTGGATGAAGTGGTCGACGGCCTGATGCAAAAGGGCCTTAAGATACCGCTGGGTTACATCCCGGCCGGCACCACCAACGATTTTGCCAAAAATCTGGAGATTCCCGCTGATATGCTAAAGGCTGCCGAGCTAATCTGCCAAAAACGCTCTTTTGTTTGCGATGTCGGACATTTCAATGAAAAAAATTTTGTCTATATCGCCGCCTTTGGCCTCTTTACCGATGTCTCCTACGAAACAAATCAAGACGTAAAAAACATGATTGGCCACACGGCCTATTTATTGGAAGGAATCAGGCGCTTGCCGGACTTAAAGGCCAGCCACATGCGGATAGTGGCCGATAATATCGACATGGAAGACGAGTTTCTCTTTGGGATGGTGACAAATTCCGTTTCAGTGGGTGGCTTCAAACGCATTACCGGCGAACGCGTCAAGCTGGACGACGGCCTGTTTGAGGTAACACTGATACGCAAGCCCAAAAACCCCTTTGAACAAGGCAACCTCCTGACCAACCTAATGACACGCAAATTTAACGCCGATTGCATGCACTGGTTTACGGCCTCCCACCTGAGCATTTCCGCCCCGGAAGCTGTGGCCTGGACGCTGGACGGGGAATTCGGTGGCCTGCATGACAGTGTAAGCATAAAAAATATTCCCCGCGCGGTGGAATTTTACTGTTGAACATAAAAAAATGTGGTATAATACTGTTATCAAGCCCATATAAAATACTCAACACAGAAAGGAAAGGTAAACAAACATGTTAGTATCAGCAAAAGAAATGCTTCAAACCGCCACGGCCGGACATTATGCGGTCGCGCAAATCAACACCAACAATCTCGAATGGACCAAAGCCATCCTCCTAACCGCCCAGGAGCAGAACTCACCGGTCATCATCGGTGTGTCCGAGGGAGCCGGAAAATACATGGGCGGTTATAATGCCATAGTTGGCATGACTGCCGGTATGATGAAGGACCAGGGCATAACGGTACCCGTGGCCCTGCACTTAGATCACGGCAGCTTTGACGGCTGCTATAAGTGCATAGATGCCGGCTTTAAGTCTGTCATGTTCGACGGCTCGCATTACCCGATTGCGGAAAACATCGAAAAGACCAGGCAACTGGTAGCGGATGCCAGGAAAAAAGGCATCTCGGTGGAGGCTGAAGTAGGTTCCATCGGCGGGGAGGAAGACGGCGTTGTGGGCGCCGGTGAACTGGCCGACCCCAAGGAATGTAAGATGATAGCGGATTTGGGGATAGACTTTTTGGCGGCCGGCATCGGCAATATCCACGGCAAATACCCGCCGGGCTGGAAAGGTCTCTCTTTTGAAACCCTGGCGGCCATCCAAGAACTGACGGGCGACCTGCCGCTGGTGCTCCACGGCGGTACGGGCATACCCACGGAAATGATTAAGAAAGCCATCAACCTGGGTGTCGCCAAAATAAACGTGAACACCGAATGTCAACTCTCTTTTGCCGCCGCCACCCGCTCCTACATAGAAGCCGGCAAAGATGTGGAAGGTAAAGGATTTGACCCCCGCAAGCTCCTGGGTCCCGGCTACGATGCCATTAGAGTCACCATCAAGGAAAAATTTGAGGTATTTGGCTCGGTGGGTAAGGCTTAGCGTTCATAAAATGTTCATATCTATTTTAGAAAACATTTACTTTATAACAATTCTTTGGACATCTATGCCGTTTATACTGTACTTAGTACCAGCGGCAAGGTGTCTGATACCGTGATAACTTTTTCATAATTAATGCCAAGCAAATCATTCCGGATTTGCTTGGCATCCTCCCTTTTTAGGGGTAAATTGCGTGGTTTTACCATTGCGGGCGACCGAGGATATCGCCCCTGCGGGGGCGGTCGTTCCTAGCCAAATATCCCCTTGCGTTTCTCCAGGGCCAGTAACAAGCCCATTCCCAAAACACCGCAGGAAATAATCTGCCCTATCGCCACCGTCACGAAAGAGAGCCAAAGGGGAATGACCCCATAGGCATATAATAGCACAAAGGGTATGATAACCGCATTGACTGCGATGGGCGGCAGGGGTGCCAGCCAGCGGATGCGCTTATAAGACCAGCCGCTTTCGTCTGTTGCCGGAGCGTTGCCAGCCTTTTTCTCAGCCGACAGGCGACGCGCCCATAAGCCTATCGCATAGGTGAGGAAGGCCCCTATCAGCGTGGCCATGGAACCAAAGACCACGTCTGGCCAGGGAGCACCGGTCAGGAAATTGGCCAATAAGCAGCCCAGGAATAGGCCGGGCACGGCCGCCGCCGTAAAAAAGGGCAACACTGTCAGGGCTTCGGAAATGCGTACCTGAATCTGTCCGCTGGCCAGGCCTAAAAAATTGGCGGCATAGGTGAGGACGACATAGAGGGCGGCAATCATTGCCCCTTGGGTAATGAATAAAATCTTCTTATTTTTCATTTTCTTCTCCTTTTCCCATATACCCGCTCACCGCATGGGCGATGCGGTCGTTGGGGCTAAGCAGGCCGCTGATGGATGCGTCATGGTTTAGGGTGTCAATCAAATAGGCGATATACTTGCTCATATCGCAGCTTTCATACCACTCCCGCTCTAAGAGCTCCGGAGATTGATAGACCAAATTGGTGGTCAGGACGCGGTCGATTATCCCCTCTTCAAAGGCGCGGTCAAACACGGACAATCCATTGGTGAACAGGCCAAAGGAGGCACAGACAAAAATACGGGCGGCCTTTCTGTCTTTTAAGGCCCGAGCCACTTCCAAGGCGCTCTCGCCGGAGGAAATCATGTCGTCTACGATAATCATGTCCTTGCCCTCGACATTGGAGCCGAGAAACTCATGGGCGATAACGGGATTGCGCCCATTGACCAGCTTGGTATAGTCGCGGCGCTTGTAAAACATACCCATGTCCAGTTTTAACACGTCGGCCATGTAGATGGCGCGACTCATCCCGCCTTCGTCCGGGCTGATAATCATCAGGTGCTCGTTATCAAATTTTAAGCCGCGCTCGTTGCGCAGCAGTGCCTTGACAAATTGATAGGTCGGGCGTATGGTCTCAAAGCCGTGCAGGGGGATGGCGTTTTCGACCCGCGGGTCGTGAGCATCGAAGGTGATGATATTGTCCACCCCCATCCGTGCCATTTCCTGTAGGGCAATCGCGCAATCCAGGGATTCCCGGGCCGTGCGCGTGTCCTGGCGGCTTTCGTAGAGGAAGGGCATAAAAACGGTGATGCGCCGGGCTTTGCCGCCAACGGCGGAAATAATCCGCTTCAGGTCCTGATAGTGGTCGTCCGGCGACATATGGTTTTCGATGCCAAACAGGTGATAGGTCAGCGAGTGATTGACCACGTCCACCAGCAAAAACAAATCCGTTCCGCGCACGGATTCCTCAATCACCCCCTTGGCCTCCCCCGTGCCAAAACGCGGCACCTTGGCTTTCAGGAGATAGGTATCACGTTGGTAGCCGGCAAAAGCCAGGCTTTCTTTGTGCTCGCTCTCCCTGGCGGTACGCCATTCGACCAGATACTTATCAACCTTGGCTCCCAGTTCCTTGCAGCCCGCCAAGGCGATAATCGCCAATGAACCCACCGGTATCGTTTCCAGATTGAGCTTTTCTTCGGCTTTTGTCATGTTCTGCCCCTTTCTGTAGTTACCGTCATTGCGGCCCTCGAGCCGCAATCTCCTGATTCATACTCCGTTTTTTCACAATCCGAACATCCGCCCCGCTGAGGCGCAGTAACTCAAAGTTTAGGCTAATCCGGGAAAAAATGCGGTCCGAATAACGCTGCTGCATCTCGCCCAGCGTCAAATTAGTGGAAATGATCGTCGCCTTGCGGCTTTGGTGGCGGCCATTGAGTAAAGAAAAGAGCTGCGGCGTGGTAAAATTCGTGCTAAGCTCCGCGCCCAAATCATCTATGATCAATAAATCGCAGGTGGCAAGGTCGCTGCGCATCAAACGCAGCTCGTCTTTGTTTTTATAGTCAAAGGCATGCTGTGAGAGGTTATCAAATAAATCGCCGGCCGTATAGTAGATGACCGCAAAGCCGCTGTCCAATAAGCACCCGGCTATGCAGGCCGAAAGAAAGGTTTTGCCCGTACCAACGGTGCCGTAGAAACACAAATTTTGATAGTTTGTGCCAAAATCGGCGCAAAAGGCCAGACTTTTATCCACGGCTCCACGGAAACGCCCCAAGTCCTCGCCCGCCAGATGGCCATATTCCAAGTGTGCGAAGTTGTCCGTCAGCAGACTTTCGCGAATACGCGATTGCTCATATAATACATCAATGATGGACTGGCGGAGGCAGTGGCATTTTTTATTGTCCACGTAGCCTAAGTCTTGGCAATCCGGGCAGTCGTGGATGGGTGCGAGGTAATCCGGCTCTATATCGGCGGCGCGGAGCGCTTCTGCTTTGGCAGCAGTGAGTGCGGCCAGCAAGGCTTTGGCCTCGGCCAGGGCAGTGTCGTCGCCATTTAGGTATTTTTTTGTCTGGGCAACGCTGACAGCGGCGATTTTCTCTTCCAATGCGCGAAAGTCGGGGGCATTTTGGTACACGAAAGCCAGCTTTTCCTCGCTCAGATGGCGATTCAGCTCGCGCCGCCTGTCATAGCCGCGCATAATCTCGTCATATTGTGCGTTTGCCAGTCCCATAACAAGCCCCCAACAACCCAGAAGAATGCCAGTTTTATCGGCATTCTTCCAACGTGAAGCATATTTCTAAGACACGGGTTTTTCGTGTCTTAGAAATATCTTCACGCTAGTTACTCACGATCTCCCGCTCCAAAGCCTCAAAATCATAGCTATTTTGCGTAAATTGATTAAACTTTAGCTTATCGTGGCCACTGCGTGGTGCCGGATGAGTGGCCGCTTTTTTTTGCGTAAAGGCCAAATCCAGCCGGGCAATGTCGGCCTTATTATGGACTCCGGCGCTCCTCCAGCTTTCGAGGATTTTATTGCAATACTCAAAACGGTGGGAGTCGGTGGCCATGACGGTGCGTTCGCAGGCTGAGTGGATTAGGTCGCTGCTAAAGCCCAGATCATTCACCCAGCGCAGAATATAGTCTGCCTCGCCTTTGGTGGGGGCCGCGTTTTTGCCCAGCGCCTTCATCACATCGTAGACTTTTTTATCGTATTTGTGTGCCGCCCGCGCCGCCATCTTTGGAGTTAAGATACCCTCCTCCGCCCAGCTTATCGCCACCTTCTCAATATAGCGAAAATCTTTTTTGCCGCGCTCCACACAGTATTGTATCAGATAATCTATCAAATCCCCGGAAAAGTTTAAGACATCCGTGAAAAAGAAGAGGGATTTAATATCTTGGGCGCTCAGGGTCTTGCCCAGGTATTTTTCCACGACAAACAATAACTGCGATGTGTCCTCGGCTGCCTTAAAGGCTTTTAAGTCTTCCGCGCCATATTCGGGCTTTGCATATGGGGATATGGACACGGCCTGTGTTTTGGCTTCGCGCTCGGCAGGTTTTCTCAGGGCCAGCACCTCTTCCGGCCGTTGCTTTTTAGTATTCAAGAAATGTATCGCAACAGGATTTTTTTGCTCATCATATTCGACCCTAAGCAGCATTTTCTTTTCCCAAAACTTAAGCGCCCGGATGATATCCTTTTCCGGATAATTGAACATGTCGGCGATGTCGGAAATACTAGGAGCACATTTTGCACCCATCATGCGAATGAGATAGAGGAATACTTTGATCTGCGCATTGTTGGCATCTTTCATGTATTCATCAATAAATAAGTTTGAAACAAGCGTCACATCGTCACGGTCGTCGTGATATATCTTCAGCGGACTCATATACTCCACGCCTTTCCGGTAAAAAGGTATTTCACAGGTAAAAATCAGCAAAGTCAGTATAGCACAAGCCTTCCTGGAATGGAATAGGCAATTTGTCATAAAACGCCCAAAACATAAGCTTTTCCAAGCATTATGGGCAGCAGGGAAGCACTGTGGATACAGTGGATAAATGTTTAAATGGGCTCTCGCAGGCCATGGATATAAGCTCCGGCCCTTACTTACGATAATCCACAATTTTTTATCCATATTGGCGGGCCGTAATTTGTGGATTGTGTGTAAAACTATTCATCCAGCAAGTTATCGGCTATGCATACGACATCTCCGGCCCCCATTGTTATCAACATGTCTGCTGGTAATAAATTTTCCGAAATAAATTTTATGACGGCCATAAATCCCTCGCGGCTGGGAATGTAAAAACACTGTCCGCCACGCCGTGAAATGGCCTCTGCCAGGTCTTTGCTGCTGATGCCAATGTTGTTTTTTTCCCGGGCGGCATATATATCAATCACGATTACTTTGTCTGCCAGTAACAGGGCTTCGGCAAAATCGTCCAGCAGGGCATGGGTGCGGGTATAGGTATGGGGTTGGAAAACGCAGTATATTTCCCGGTGGGGATAGCGCCGCGCGGTTTTAAGGGTGGCGGCTATCTCGGTCGGGTGATGGGCGTAGTCGTCTACGATCGTGGAGCCCTTATACGTACCCCGCAGTTCAAAACGGCGGCGGATCCCGCGAAAATCGGCCGTGGCAGCCCGTATGTCGGCGTCGGATATGCCCAGATATTCGGCCACGGCAATCGCGGCGGCTGCGTTTAAGGCGTTGTGCTCACCCGGCGCCAACAGCTGAAAGGCCTGTTCATTGTTTCCTATGTAAAAGCGGGGCCGTGCCAGCTCGTCGTAGCTAATATCATGGATATGACAGTCGTTTTCTGCGGACAAACCAAAGCTTATGATGCGGCAAGTAAGGCCGTCTGTTATTTCACTGAGTTCCGGTATGTCGCCATTTATAATCAGGACACCGTCTGCCGGTATCAAGGTGGCGAAGCGGCGAAAAGAGGCGCGCACGGCCGCAAGGTCCGCGAAAAAATCCAGATGGTCTGCTTCTATATTGAGTATCACGCCGATTTTAGGGTATAGGCTCAGATAAGAGTCCGTGTATTCGCAGGCCTCGGTTAAAAAAAAGCCGGAGCGCCCTATCCGCAAATTGCCCCCGATGGTGTCTAGGATGCCGCCGATAGTGAGGGTCGGGTCCAGGCCGGCGGACAGCAGTATCGCGGCTATCATGCCAGTGGTGGAGGTTTTTCCGTGGGTGCCGGCCACGGCGATGGGCGTATGGTAGTTGCGCATGATTTGGCCCAGCAGCTGGGCGCGTGAAAGCAGCGGCAGACCCTTGGCCTGGGCGGCCATAAGTTCGGGATTGTCCGGCGTGATGGCGGCGGTATAGACGACCAAATCTACTGCGGGCTGCCCGTCTTCATTATCCAGGTGCTTGGCGCTGTGGCCGTGGAAAATACGTACCCCCTTTTTTTCCAGGGCCGCGCACAAGTCACTGTGTTGTAAGTCGGAACCGGATATGCGATTGCCCACGTCCAGTAGAATTTCGGCCAGGGCGCTCATGCTGATGCCGCCGATGCCGATAAAGTGTACATGAATGGGCTTTTCAAAATCCAGTTTATACATAAATCCAGCTTATCACACTTTTTTATAAAAAGCATTTATTTTTTGGTAAAGATATGTTATGATACAGAAAGTGATGCGATACCGATATCAATGAAGGGAGCGGACATGATTAAGAAAGAGATGATTGCCATGCTTTTGGCCGGTGGACAAGGTAGTCGGCTGGGTGTGCTGACATCGAAGGTAGCAAAGCCCGCCGTGTCGTTCGGCGGCAAATACCGTATTATAGATTTTCCGCTGAGCAACTGCATCAACTCCAGCATTGATACGGTGGGGGTCTTGACCCAATATCAACCGTTGCGCCTAAACACCCATATCGGCATTGGTATTCCTTGGGACTTGGACAGGAATATCGGCGGGGTGACGGTGCTGCCGCCCTATGAAAAAAGCACCAATAGTGAATGGTATACCGGCACGGCCAATGCCATCTACCAAAACATGGACTACATGGAAAATTTCAATCCCCAGTATGTCCTGATATTGGCGGGAGACCATATCTACAAGATGGATTATGAGGTGATGCTGGACTTCCATAAGGAAAAGGGTGCGGCCGTCTCCATTGCGGTCATGCCGGTGCCGCTGGAGGAAGCCAAACGCTTTGGCATCATCATCACCGATGATGATAAGCGGGTGGCGGACTTTGAGGAAAAGCCGGAAAACCCCCGCTCCAACCTGGCCTCCATGGGAATATACATTTTCGATTGGGCCGTGTTAAAGGAAGCGCTGAATAAAAACGCCGGCCTTAGAGGCTTGGATTTTGGCAAACACATCATCCCCTACTGCCATAAAAAAGGTTCGCCGATTTTTGCCTATGAGTTTAACGGCTACTGGAAAGACGTGGGCACCCTGGAATCATATTGGCGCGCCAACATGGAGCTGATAGACATCGTGCCGGAGTTTAACCTATATGAGGAATACTGGAAAATATACACGAAATCCGAAATACTGCCGCCACAGTACATTGCCGATGGCAGCGTTTTAGAAAAAAGCATTGTCGGCGAAGGCTCCCAGATATATGGGCGTGTCTACAATTCCGTGATAGGTTGCGGCGTGACCATAGGAAAAGACAGCGTTATCAGCGACTCCATCATTATGAATCAGGTGACTATCGGGGCAGACTGTGAGATATACAAGTCCATCATCGCGGAAAACGTGGAGATTGGAGAGCAGGTAAAGCTGGGCGTGGGCGATGAGGTCACCAACAAAACCGATCCCCATATATATAACAGCGGTATCGTCACCGTGGGCGAAAAAAGTACCGTGCCCGCAGGTGTGGCGGTTGGCAAAAACACAGTCATCTTCGGCAACACCGAAGATAGCGACTATCCGGATCGTTGGCTGCCGGGCGGCAGCAGTCTCATCACGGTAAAGTAGCCAAATCTAGCAGGAGGGCGGACATGAGAGCAATCGGTATCATTTTAGCGGGCGGCAACAATTACAGGATGCGGGAGCTTTCGCGCAGACGGGCGGTGTGTGCCATGCCGGTAGCGGGCAGCTACCGCAGCATAGACTTTGCCCTCTCCAACATGTCCAATTCCCATATCCAAAAGGTTGCGGTCTTCACCCAATATAATGCCCGCAGCCTCAACGAACACCTAAGCTCCTCCAAGTGGTGGGATTTTGGCCGTAAACAAGGCGGACTGGTGATATTTACCCCGGCTGTCACCAGCGACAACAGCTTCTGGTACCGGGGCACGGCGGATGCCATTGCCCAGAACTTATCTTTTTTGAAGAACAGCCATGAACTGTATGTGGTTATTTCATCGGGCGACTGCGTATATAAACTGGATTTCAACAAGGTGCTGGAATACCATATCGCCAATAAGGCCGATATCACCGTTGTCTGCAAGGACATGGAGGTGGGAGCCAACGTGGATCGCTTTGGCATCCTTAAAATGAACGAGGAAAGCCGTATCGAGGAGTTTGAGGAAAAGCCCGTTGTGGCCCGCACAAACACCGTGTCTTGCGGTATCTACATCGCGCGCCGCCGTCAGCTAATAGAAATGATAGAAAAAAGCGCCGAGGAGGATCGCTTTGATTTTGTCAAAGACATCCTTATCCGGCATAAAAACCTAAAGCGTATACTGGGTTATAAACTGCAAGGTTATTGGAGCAATGTTGCCACCGTCGAGGATTATTATAAGACCAACATGGATTTTCTCAAACCCGAGATTAGCGATTTCTTTTTCCGCGAGTACCCCGACATATATTCCAAGGTGGATGATTTGCCGCCAGCCAAATATAACTACGATGCCCATATCAGAAACAGCTTAATCGCCAGTGGCTGCATTATCAACGGACGGGTAGAGGATTCGGTCATCTTTAAGAAGTCCTTTGTCGGCAGTAATTGTTTCATCAAAAACTCCATCATCTTGAATGATGTGTACGTGGGTGAGAACTCTCATATAGAAAACTGTATTGTGGAGAGCCGCGATACCATTCGGGCAAACTCCTATCACCACGGCGAGGGCGACATAAAGATAGTGGTTGAAAGAAATGAGAGGTATGTAATGTAATACGCTTCGCGTTTTGGGGATATGGTATAGTGGCACCAAGAAAGGTATAGGTATACTGTATGCAAATAACGGATGTACGCGTGCGCAAAATTACAAAAGAAGGCAAGATGAGAGCGATTGTGTCGATTACCATCGACGAGGTGTTCGTGGTACACGACATCAAGGTAATCGAAGGTGAGAAAGGTATGTTTATTGCGATGCCGAGCAAACAATCGGTAGACGGCGAGTATCGTGACATCGCCCATCCAATTAACTCGGAGACACGCGAGATGATCCAGCGGACTATTCTGGAAAGCTACGAAAGGGTACTGCTTTTACCGCCGGACAACATATAACGACCAGTTTGTCTCTGTTACAGACATGCCGATGCGCCGGTCTGCCCATGGCCGTTGCGGTGTTTGTTTGCCTTTGTCTATAGTAAAACATCTTTATGGAAAGGAATGTTCCCCCAATGAGCAACATGAGAAAATATGTTTGGCTGTTTGTTTTGGCCGTGCTGCTGCTGATTATCGCGACCGGCAGCATCTACACCCTCGACACCCAACACGCCGCCGTGGTGACAACCTTTGGCGTACCGAGCGTCACCGCCCAGCCGGGCATCAAGTTCAAGATTCCGCTGGTGCAACGGGTGCAAAAGATCGACACCACCACCAAGGAGATAGCAATCGGCTATAACGAGGCGACGGGTCAGAGCATAAATGAAGAAGCGGTGATGATTACCTCCGACTTCAACTTCATTAATGTGGATTTCATCATCATATTCCAGGTCTCCGACCCACTGAAGTTTGCCTATGCCGCCGAAAACCCCATCGCAATGATGAAGAACATCGCCCAAAACTGCATCCGCAGCGTTATCGCTTCCTATCCGATAGACGCTGTCCTAACGGTGGGTAAGGGTGAGATTCAGACCAATATAAAGGATATGCTCTTTGAAAAGATAAACTCCCACGACATCGGCATCCTAATCCGCGACGTCACCATTCAAGATGCCGAGCCGCCCACGGAGGAGATAAAGGTTGCCTTCAAGGGGGTGGAGGATGCCCGCCAGAACATGGACGAGTTCATCAACAAGGCCAATGAATATGTAAATGCCATCATCCCCGAGGCCCGGGCCAATGTCGATAAGACCATCCGCGAAGCAGAATCATCCAGGGCCGGGCGCATCGCCGAGGCCAATGCGGAGGTTTCGAAGTTTAACGCCATGTATGAAGAATACATGAAGTTTCCCGAAATGACCAAGAAGCGGATGTTCTATGAAGCAATGGAAGTAATCATGCCGCATATGAGGGTCGTCGTGGGTGCTGACGGTAACACCGATACCATCCTCCCGCTGGATGCATTTGTAGCTCCAGTAAGCCCGTAGGGACGACCGCCCCACCGTCACCCCGCAAATATTTAATGCGGGGTCCCCTGCTTCATCCGCAACCCCGTAGGGACGACCGCCCCCGCAGGGGGCGATGCCCCCGGTCGTCCGCAATATAGGAACACACATAATGGAAGAAAAAAACATCAAAAACAAAGACGTCACCCCCAAAAGCGAAGGCGAACGGAAAAAACGCGGCATGAGACCCTCCGATTGGTTGCTCATCCTCCTTGCCGTCGGCCTGATTGTCTTTTTGTCGACGGCCGTGGTCACCCGTCAGGACGAATACACCTTGATTCTCCAATTCCGCCGCATCGTCAACGTCATCGAAAGGCCGGGTCTTAATTTCCGCATCCCTTTCATCCAGACGGTCGAGAAGCGAGAAAATAAAATCCTCGTCTATGACCTCACCCGCTCCGATGTCATCACTTCGGACAAAAAGGCGATGATTGTCGATAGCTATGTCCTCTGGCGCATCACCGACCCGGTGCGTTATTATCAGACTCTCTCGGGACTGCGCGTAAATGCGGAGGGGCGTATCGACACGGTCGTCTACAATGCCATAAAAAATACCATTTCCAGCATGACCCAGGACGAGGTCATCGTTTCCCGCGACGGCACGGTGACAGTCACCCAGCTGGAGCTTATCAGCGAATCATTTCTTTTTGATATGGAAGACGAGGAATCGGAGGACACGGTCATCAAGATTATGTCACTGACCGATGAAATTTCCGCCAATCTGATTGACGTAAGCGACTATGGCATCGAGATTATAACCGTCGAGGTCAAGGCCTTGGATTTGCCGGATTCCAATAAAGAAGCGGTTTATAATCGCATGATTTCCGAACGCGAGAAGGTACGGACGATGTATTTGTCCGAGGGTGAATCGCAAGCCCAGATGATTCGCAATCAGGCCGACATGGACGTGAGTGTCATGCTGGCCGGGGCGCGCTCAGACGCTGCCGTCATCATTGCCGACGGCGAGGCCGAATATATGCGTATCCTCTCGACCGCCTACAACGATGCGGAAAAAAGCGACTTCTATGAATTCGTCCGCTCGCTGGAAGCGGCCAAGATTGCCTACGACCCGGAGCGTGGCAATATCCTGATGATTGATGAGGCCTCGCCGATGGCCCGGTTGTTTTATGGTTTTTCAGAGGATGAGGCGAAGGTGGGGATGGATATGGATGCGGATATTTCTGGCGGTGATGAGTAGGGCGGAGTCTTATGACTTGAGATAAAAGCACGAATCTGCGCAACAGAGTTTTCGAAGGTTGCCATTATAACAAATCCAAGGCGCGTCTGCACCAGGAATCCCTGTTTCCCGGGATTCTTGGTGCTTTTTTTGCCCGGTCCGGCAATGATCGGCCGGAGGGGGCGGAAAATCCGGGTTTTCGGCAGACCCACGCTATTTTCAGCCACATTCGGGGGCGATTGCATTTTTGCCAAAACCCGCAAAGCCTTGTTGTTGCTGGGGTTGTTGGGCAAACGAAAGTATTCTTAAGGATTTTAAGGAAACACTTATCGACAATACGCATAATTAGGAGTATAATATATTTGCGTGGAGGAATGACATGAAATATTCCGAGCTGAAGGAAATCCTAAAACAGCACGGCTGTTACAAATCCGATGAGGGCAGTAAACATGAAAAATGGTACGGCCCGCTAACGGGAGGGTATTTTCCCATCGCAAGACATGACGGGGAAGACGTGCGTAGGGGAACATACCATGCGATCCTAAAACAGGCAGGAATAAGCAGATAGGAGTGCTGACTATGGCGAAATATGTATATCCGGCAATATTTGAACCGGATTATGAGCGGGGTGGTTTCAGCGTGTTTTTTCCCGATTTGGCGAATGTTTTTACAGAGGGAAACGATTTCCAACATGCCATGGAGATGGCGGAGGATGCGTTGTGCTTGATGTTGCATGACAGGGAAAGGCGCGGCGAGTTGATTCCGCCGCCTAGCAAAACAAGTGCTATTGAGACTAAAGCGGACGACATCGTGAATCTAGTTGCCTGTGACACCCGATTCTACGAGAATTATTTCGCCAACAAATCCGTAAAGGTCAATGTCACTATTCCTTTGTGGCTGAAAGAGGAAGGCGAAAAAAGATATGTCAATTTCTCGCAGATATTACAAAAAGGGGTCAAAGAATATTTACAGTTACGTTAATAACTGTTAATCATTTACCGAACGCAAGTATGCTCTGTTTAGATCATGCCGACAGCGGTAAGGGCTTTGATTTTGGCAAGGTAGCGCAAGATTACGCAAAGTACAGGGATATTTATAGCGCGCGCTTTTTCAAAACGATCCTCCAATATAATATCGGGACAGCAGGGCAAAGGGTCCTTGATCTGGGAACGGGCAGCGGTGTTATTTGTCGGCATATGGCAAGCGTCTCGCCGGGCGCAAAGTGGGTGGGCGCGGATATATCGACGAATCAAATCGAAGCGGCGAAATCGGAAGAGTTGGTGCTAAAGTATAATCCTGATTGGAGCGGCCTTTTGGGATACTTTCAAGTGTTTTTATCTTTTTGTGTTTCCCCCGGCCTCCCGACTCTTAAATAAATTCCATAACCAATGCAGCAACCCAGTGTATTTAGTACTATATCATCCACATCAAATAGCCTGTTTGTAAAAATCCATTGATTTATTTCAATCGGCAACCTCCGAAAACTCTGTTGCGCAGATTTGCTGCGAATTTTGTCGCAATTCGAAGCCAAAAAACGTAGGCGTAGCAGAGCTACGGCGAGGCTTTATGGCAAAGAAGTGCGGCAAAAG
>Ga0099364_10001711_pt1 | contig 35902 bp, 34 predicted proteins | sample TergutTh196P3_FD_73070 | JGI IMG/M metagenome (GOLD analysis project Ga0099364, IMG submission 73070) | Microcerotermes parvus P3 segment gut microbial communities from Pointe-Noire, Republic of the Congo - Th196 P3 | ecosystem: Host-associated > Arthropoda: Insects > Digestive system > Gut ... | reverse complement strand
CTTTCGGAGTACGAAAAATGGGTGGTGCGGGGAGCGGAGGGTTATAGCGAGAAAACTTCTCTTTTCTTTTCGGGCGAAGCCCGAACCGCCGATAGGCGGTCTTTCTTGAAATTAGTTTTATCATAGCGTTATGCGACATATATATTAAAGCGAAAAATGACACCTGAAACGACACCTAGAATGACACCTCTATATAATGCTATATAATTTGATATACAGCAAAATATGTCTTTTGTTGAAAAATATATTGACTTTTTTCTTAATTTGGTGCAATATAAGTTTAGATATATCGTTGTATGCCGATGAGACACAACTCAAAATCTACCGCACGCGAGTGTGTATGAGTTCAAGTCTCATCGCCGGTATGAAGTTAATTCTATACCAGGCATAGAATTATTGAAACGACTAAAAAACAAAAAATCACAAAAACATGGCACCGTGCGCTTATCGTGCGTTTATTTTTTTGCGTTTATCGCAAGGAGATTCGTTGCTATGGCAAAAACACCAGAACCTTATATAATCCATAAGAGAAAAGATTGTAATACCTATCAGTTTTCTCTCAATTTAACCTGCGGACTTCCAGACAGAATATGTCAAGAATGGAAAAGAAAGAGCTTTCAGGCTCTGCCATCAGAGCTGGCACAATATATGCATCCCAAAACTAATCCCGCCACTAAAGCCGCGTGCTATGCTCTAATCGATTTGTTAAAAACCAAGAATGCAGAAGGACAAGCAAAGAAGGCAAAAACCAGCGACATTACCGTTGGGGCGTGGATTGAAAAATTTACCGTAATGGAAACAAGCCCAAGAACAGGTATTAATAATGCAAAAAATAGATCATATTCAATTGCAACACTATCAACATATCAATGTTATTGGAATGCCCATATTAAAGACGATCCAATAACAAAACTAAAAATGAACGAACTGGAAGAAGATGATATACTGGAATTTATTAACCGTATGTCTGCTAGAAAAAAAGAAGATGGCTCTACATTAGCTGGCACACGGACATATGTCGGAATAATTGTTTTCTTTCGTATGGCCTTCAAAAATTACCAGCAATCCTTCCCTCGCTGGGCAAACCCTTTTGTAAGACTTGATCCACCCAAATATGATGAAGGTATCCGAGATTTTTTATCGGAAGATGAAATTGTGAAGCTATTTATGCCCGGCGTATTGAAATCAACAATGGAATTCGCTGTATGTGGAACAATGTTTTTTGCAGGCCTCAGGCGTGCAGAAATAGCGGCCTTGCGTCCTGAAGATCTTAATTGGAAAGATGAGAAAATAAAGGTTAAAAGAGCATGGCAAAGTTTTGATAAAAAATGCAGGATTCTAGGACCGCCAAAAGGTAAAAAAGCATGAGTGGGTTTTCACTGTTAACGGTAGGTTCATAAACCCCCAATGGGTACGATACAGATTTGATAAATGGTTGAAGGATGCGGGTATTGAAAAGAACGGTAGAAATATTGTTCCTCATTGCTGCCGGCACTCCATAGCTACACTCCTCGAATCGAAAGGAATATCTCTACGGCATATACAGGAGTTTTTAGGACACTCAGACTATAAAGTAACAAAAAAACACCTGCACACCACAGCAGAAACAGTCCGTAAAGTGGGCAAGGTTATTGGAGCTATATCGGAAAAACAAGAAAATGAAGTTTTACCACCTAATGTGTACAAATTTAGAGTTTCATTATTTTTTCTTGTGCCGATCAATAACAGCCTGTATATCGTTAGAGGATAAAAATCACGGATTTATATTGACAATGTTGCAAATATAAGCAAATATCATATAATATAGTTGTAATATTGCAACTATTGCCGCCTGAGTACATAAGGTCTCCCAAGACTATGGTTACTGGGCGGCTTTTTTTTAGTCTAAATACACTATGCGATCGCCGTATTGGATAAATCGTCGCCCCTTTTTGCTTTAACTTTAATAAAATCTAGTATATCTTCTTGATCATCTGGTTTAAGTAACCTAAAGCTTTTTAATAAATTAGCTATACGCCGCTATATGTTTAATTTTTTTGCTTGTATGTTTTTTCCAATACTTTCCATTCAAACTTGGCGATAATTTTCCAAGAAATTTCCCATTCTTCGTACCGCGTCCGCAAGTGTTTCCTTGTCCGGCAGAAATACTACCCGGAAATGATCCGGGTCTTTCCAGTTAAAACCGGTTCCATGAACCAAAAGCAAATGTTGATCGCGTAGAAGATCCAGTACGAATTGTTCATCATTGGTAATGTTAAAATGTTTGACATCAATTTTAGGGAAACAGTATAATGCGCCTTTAGGCATTACCACGGAAAGACCGGGTATGGCATTGATCATATTCACAGCAGTGTCGCGCTGTTCTTTGAGTCGACCCCCAGGAAGTATCAACTTTTGGATGCTTTTATAACCTCCAAGGGCAGTCTGTATGCCAAATTGCGCCGGCATATTAGCGCACAACCTCATGTTAGACAGCATTTGTAGACCGTCAATATAACTGACCGCATTTTTCTTGTTTCCTGAAAGTACCATCCACCCTGAACGGAAACCAGCCGCGCGCCAAGTCTTGGAAAGGCCGTCAAAACTGATAGTGAGTATATCCGGCGTGATAGATGCCATGGGGATAAACTCGGCATCATCATAGGTAATACGGCTATAAATCTCATCGGCATACACAATAAGATCATATTCCCTTGCAATGGCTGCTATGCCTTCGAGAATTTCCCGGTTATATACCGCTCCGGTAGGGTTGTTGGGATTAATAAGCACAATGGCCTTAGTACGACTGTTTGCCTTAGTTTTTATATCATCTAAATCCGGATTCCAATCATTGGATTCATCGCAGAGATAATGTACTGCCCTACCCCCACAAAGAGTTACAGCCGCAGTCCAAAGAGGATAATCAGGCATGGGTACAAGGACTTCGTCTCCGTTATTGAGCAGTCCCTGCATAGCTATCATTATCAGTTCGCTAACACCATTGCCGATATAGATGTCATCGATACCAACATTCATAACGCCTTTAGTCTGAAAATCATGCATAATTGCTTTACGAGCGGCAAAAAGTCCCTGAGACTCTCCATACCCTTGGGCATTCTGGAGGTTGATTACTATATCATGGACAATCTCATCCGGCGCATTAAATCCAAAAGCCCCAGGGTTACCAATATTCAGTTTAATAACACTGAAACCATCTTCTTCAAGACGCTTGGCTTCTTTGAGTACAGGCCCGCGTATGTCATAACAGACATCTTTAAGTTTATCAGATTTATTAATTTTTCTCATATATCTCTCTCATATATCTATAGATGTTTTTAAATGTAACGAACTTTCTATTATCTTTTCACACAAATAAACATAACTCCAACCAAAAACTGCAGCCTCTTTTGGCAAAAGACTGTTGGGCGTCAAACCCGGAATAGTATTTGCTTCAAGGCAAAAAATATTTTCATGTTCATCTGCTAAAAAATCGATCCTTGCATATCCAGAAAGCAGCAATGCGTCATAAGCCTTAGCGGCGGCTTTCTGCAGTTTTTGGGTAAGTTCCGGTGATATTGGCGCAGGACATATTTCATCTGCCACCCCTGCCTGGTATTTTGCAGTATAATCAAACATATCACCATTAAGTTTAATTTCAATAACCGGGAGAACCGTTTCTCCTACAATTCCAACGCTGAATTCCCTGCCCTGAATGTATTTTTCGACCAATACAATGTCATCGTGATTAAATGCCTCTTTAACCATTTCATCATATTCAGCATCATTGTGTGCAAGATACACACCCACGCTGGAACCCTGGCTTTGCGCTTTAATAACTACAGGATACGGAATACCAACTCTGCAAGGCCTTTTCAGCATTTCCGATTCCGCAACACTTATGCCTGATTGATGCAATATCTGCACTGAAAGAACCTTGTTCATCGCAAGCGCACTGGCAACATAACCCGACCCGGAATATTTTATCCCATAACAATCAAACACAGCTTGAATACGCCCGTTTTCACAATTACCGCCGTGGCTTGCGATAAACACAAAATCAGCGCTTTTGCATATTTCAATTACACCTTTGCCAAAATAAATATCAGAACCGACGCGCATTTTTTGTATGGCTTCAATATCTACAGGCGTATCACCAAGTAGTCCTATTATATAGGGAAATGTATCTTCACGGTCGAATACATTGGCATAATCTGCGATGTGTGGACAGCCTAAAAACACATCGACCAGCATAGCTTTATGCCCTTTGCTTCGTAACGCGTCCGCAATTCCGACAGCCGTTGAGATTGAAACATCGCGTTCGGTTGAAACGCCGCCTGTTAAAACTACAATATTCATGTTAGTCCACTCCTGCATTACTATTCGTTAATTACGATACTTTTATTCATTAACGAATCATGATTGTTAAAAGCCCATTCATGCAATTTTTTAGCATCATCAAATTTAACATTACAATCTTTCCTTGTCTTTCCTAATACATTCATTTGCACCATTATATGTTCTTTGCCATTTTTAACAGCATATGTCGCAAGTGTACTTAAGCAGGGAAACTGTTGATTGCCGGATTCCCATGAGCCAGTTTTTCCGCCTATACACGGCCCGTATTTTCTATCCGGTCTACCGGGTTTTGGCCTGATTAACTCGTTTGTTGAATTGAAACCATGCTCTCGAACGGATGAAAAACATTTCCACACGGGAGTTTTAACAATTTCTCTAAAAACAGGGTTTTGCATAGCATACCGGAGTAATAATGCCGTGTCACAAGGGGTTGTAAGGTGGTTTTCTTCTCCGCAGCCGTACGGGTTTGAGAAAAAAGTATTTTTCATACCAATTTTTTCCGCCAGAGTATTCATTTTATTTGAAAACCCAGCGACAGAACCTGAAATATATACGGCGATATTGACTGCCAGGTCGTTCGCAGAGGAGAGCATCAGGCCGTACACCATGTCAATCAATTTTATTTTTTCACCGACGATAACCTTTGCGATGCTTCCGACTTTAAATTCTTCTGTTATAGTTACAATCCCGTCAAGTTTTTCACTTTCAATGGCCAATATAGCCGTGGCAATTTTTGTCATACCTGCGGGGATATACTTTTTATGAGCATTTTTCCCTTGCAGTATTTTACCTGAAAAAGCATCCAGAACAACCATTCCTTCAGCCCTTATTTGCGGCGGTTGGAAACTGGTGTATATGGGGGAGATTTGTTTCAGCATATCGGTAACTTCATCAAACTTACAAGCACGGCTTGCTTTTACTAAAATTATATCCCCTTTTTTAATATTATCCGGCAATATATCAAACAAAAACTCTTTGCCAGGGAGACTTATAACTTTGCATGTACATCCTGATAAAACATTTTTTGAAATACTTTCAGTCCACTTTCCCGCGTATATTAATAAATCTATACCGTTTTTGGCAGCATATTGTGCAACTTCCACATGATATTGTTCATCTCCACCACCAAGCTCTTTCATATCGCCCATAATAAAGACTTTCCGACCATCCATTTCTGCAAGCATATCAATGTTGGCTCTATTTGAAGTCGGGCTCGCGTTGTAGCAATCTTCGATTATTGTAATAAATCCTGTATCGTATACTTTGGATCTGAGAATATCGGTTTTGAAACCCTCTATCCCCGCCTTGATTTCTTCAAGAGTTAACCCGAATTCCAACCCAACGGCAAAAGCAGGAAGGGCAGCATTGATAAAGTGCAATCCCGGTACAGGTATTGTAACATTGATTTTGTCTTTTTTACGAACCAAATCGAAATTAACGCCTTTGATTCCAAGGTTTTTTATGTTTTCAGGATGATATTCCATATCCTCACTCATCCCAAACATTTTTACTTTCTTAGGTTTATCCAGATATATTGTTTTTAAGAATTGGTCGCACCCGTTTAAATAAACGGTGCCAATAGGTGATAAATAATCCAAGATAAGACTTTTTCTTTTAAATATATTTTCTTGTGAACGATGGATACCCATATGACTCTCGCCAATATTTGTCATGATAACCATATCAGGCCACAAAACCTGACCATTTTCGTCCATAGTATATTTTGTTATTCCTGATAAAGCTGCCTCTATGACAGCAACATCATGCGGATCCAGTAATCTGTACATTGGATATATATAATTTGTAGAAATATTTTCAGAGAATGCTGTTTTCAAGACGCTAAATTTTTTCGATAATACAAAATTACACATATCTTTTGTCGAAGTTTTCCCTACACTGCCAGTAATTGCTATAATTGGAATATTTATTAATTTCCGGCAGGCTTCTGCTATTTTAAAATTTGCTACCTCTATATCCCTCACTCTTATCATAGGAGGATTGTTTATTTCCTTACTTGTCATGCAACATAACGCACCATTTCTATGTGCCTTTATAATATTTGCTGTTGATTCTTTTATATCTAAACTTGATGCGGGTTTATGCACTGCATTTACATATAAAGTATTTTTTCCTGTGTCTCCCAAGTTAGTTGTAATATTACCAACCATTGCTGATAACAACTCTTGATTACCATAAAACTGTCCGCCACAAATGCCGACTATATCTCCAAGCGTTAATTTATTCATCTTTATTTTCTCCTTTAATTGTGCTTGCCTAAGTCATCACCGTTATCTGCCCGCTGATGGAGCTTACCGGGGTCAGGTTCAAGGCAAGATTAGTAACATCCACCTGCGCTAAGGGATACATTTATAGCTACCGCCCTTTCTTTAGAATCTGCACTGTTTTCATTCCATCAATCCTTTTGTATTAAATATAAGTTTACCTAATAATAATTCCATAATATGGAATTGTCAAGTACAAGTAATACTTTATTTTAATATCCTACTATATAAGTAAAATAGAAGTTATTAGTTTGTATTATATGGAAGAAAAAGAATTAAGGTCAGTTTTAGCTGGGAATATCAAGAAATACCGGAGTAGGAGGGGTTGGAGCCAACTGCTTCTTTCGGAAAAAATAGATATTTCCGCCAATTATCTATCAGCAGTTGAAAATGGCAAGGGATGGGTTACGCCATTAACCCTAGTAAAGCTTGCAAATGTGCTTGATATTGATGTTTTTGAGTTATTTTTGCCTATTTTACCAATTATTTCTTCACAAAATGAGCTAGAAACGGAAAAAATGAGGCGTTTTGCAAGAGATATGGCCTTAGCCCTTGAAAACTCTACTGCTGAGGCTAATAATAGTTTCAAGGACACCATAGCAAAGGTTAGTAAAGAATATCTTAGAAATTGATTATTAAATTGAATTATTCTGCCTTTTGGGCTGCAACTTACCCGTCTGTTATTTATTTTTCTTTTTTATCTTTATTCAAAGCCTGTACCTGTGCCAATATGCCTGTCAAATCTCTGTCATTGAGGGATAAAAGCCCCTCTACAATAGGGAAAATGTAATCCGGCACCTGTATTGCTCTAGGATCATTTTTAATTATTCTGCGTATATATTCCAATCCAGCTTCACCTGCGACAAGTTCTTCCATGGTTGTTTCAAGGACAACGCAGACTTTGTACAGGTCTTTGACTTTTGGCTCGGTTTCGCTAGCTCCCACCCATTTGTCAATAGTTCTTTTATTAACCCCAGATTTATAAGCTATTTCTTTTACTATCATGCCGGAGTTATCAATGGCAGTTTTAAGGTTGTTTCTTAGCATAGTTAATTATCGGTATAAATTGAGGGAATAATGCGAAAAAAAGAGTATAAACCTATTTAAGGTTGGTTTTTTAAAGCAATTTTATATATTTTGTAAATATTACTTTCTAGTTCATAGTAAATAACCATATTTTTATTGGTTATATGGGTTATAGGATTAAATTCTGAATAAGGTTTCTTGCTTTTGGCATGATTCTTTTTCTCAATTTTGTCTAGGATTCCTCGGAATGCGTCTGTCCAATCAGGGTCATACCATTTATTATCAAACCCTACAAATATCTCATATAAATTTCCTGTTGTTGTAAAATTCTTTCTTTTTAAGCATATATCCCGAATTAAATTATGCAATTCTTCTGATGTGATGATTTTGTTTTTTGGAGGGGGTAACCTAAAGAGCTTCTTAAGTTTCCATAAAATCATGAATAGCATGGCCCCCAGCTTCTAGAATCATATCATTAGTAACAAGAGCCTCTTTTCCCATCTCTGTTTCGGAGATTTGTTTTTCAGGTGATAATAGTTCAAGTTCAAAAACGATTTCTGTTTTTCGTTTTTCAATGGATTTATCAACCACCCTGAACGCACGTGCAATATCCTTTTCAGGTTTATTTACCCATAATATAAATCGCTCAATAGGGATAAGCAAATTCGCAGCGAAATAATCAGCTATTTCATCTTCAATAGCAATATCTTTTTCAAATGCTTCTTCAAATTCACGAGCTGCAAATCTTCTTTCGCTATAGTTGTTATTAAGTTTTTTTTTCAAAGTTTTACTATCCTGTAGTTCTTCATTATTAAGCTGTTTTGTCCAAATTCTTTTTTTTTCGGCAATAAGTGCCATCTTTTCATTCTGGAGAAAAAGCTGATCTATCCAGAAAATATAATGAAAAATTTCATGGGCTATAGAAAAGAGTTGTTCTCCCTGATTATCCGATTTATTAAGCAAAATGATGCCTTTTTCTTTAATAAGAACAGCATGTTTATTATCAATGAATTTACCAGGAACTTCTCTAACTTGTAGATTTAACTTCTCAGCAATAATTCTGGCATTGACGAAAGGTCTTTTTGAGTAGCATGTGTTTTCATCGGAACCGTCTAATACAAGCAATTCACTAGAAAGCCGTTTAATTTCCGGGTAAATTGAATAAAAATCAGTTAAATGATCCCGAATTTTCTTGGAATTTCCTGAATTAACATGCGAATGATTAGAACTAGGAAAATCATATACATTACTCATTACTTACACTCCCCCTATAAATTTATAATGGACTTCTCCCAAATCCATATAGTGCCTAGCCGGGAGGGCAAGCCTACAAACCCTTCTTCTCACGAGAAAAAATAGCAATTTTTATCTACAAAAAAGCTTTTAAGAAAACCATTAATAGTATACATGCATCCTCCTCAAAAAGGCAAGTATTTCCAGCATCTCACCCTAGATTATAGACAAAAAAAGTCGTAAAAGTTTCGCATTTCCCATTTCATATTGCTAATTTTTTAGTATCATGCAAATACTTAATACAATCGCAAGCGCATCGTGGTTTTCGGATATTCTTTCATATTTTATTTTCGGAAATTTTTGGGGAGGGAATGAATTTAGAGAAGCGGATTAACAGAAGTTATTAAGGCTTTGTCGGTAGTCGTCAGGGATTGGTTTCTTTGGGAGGGAGGGAGGTCTTTGGGTGGGTTCTTAGTTCATGGGGAAGCTAATAATTTATTAGAATTATTGTCAATAAACATAAATTTACTTTAACAGCACTCAGGCTACTTCCACTCATCAAAGCTACATTGCAATACAAAAAACACCGGAAAGGATGAGCAGTACACCTATGATTTTTCCTTTACTTATTTTTTCTTTAAGAAAAAATCCTGCAATAATCATAGTCCAGATATAACAAATGCTTCCCATTGGTATAACAATGGAATAAGGTATTTTCTTTAAGAGCCAAATACTAAACAAGGCAGCAAGTATATATAAAAATCCGCCTATATAAAGATATTTATTCCTGATAATACTAATTATTGTTCCACCGCCAGTAGATTTTTTAAGAAAAAAACTTGCAAATGCCGCAGTCAGAGTCATAACAAGAATTAAAATATAGATAATCATCTACGGACACTCCTACCTATTACAACAACTCCGCTTACAATCAATACAATTCCAATGATGTTTATAAGCGGTATTTTTTCCTGAAGTATAAATATTGCTATTATTGTAGAAAAAACATAACTCAGACTGTTCATTGGCTGTAAAACAGAAAGTTCACCATATCGATATGCAAGAATCATTAAAAAAGCACCTATACCATATATTGCAAAACCACCCAAAAAATAAAATATATTATACCCGGGCATGAGTTTCCAAACAAGTGAACCCAGACAAAGACAAGCAGAACAAAAGACCATTAACAGAATACTTGTTTTATTTTTCATTATTTCCCGTTATAATATTTATTTATTACACCGCAAATGTACTCTATGTCATTCTCTGACAATTCATAAAACATAGGTAATCTAACTAAGCAATCCGCAAATTTGTTTGCGTTTATTAATTCCCGTCCATCATGTTTATCTTTATAATACTCGCTGGAGTGCAAACAAAGATAGTGGAACACTGCCATAATACCATTTTCCTTTAAATGAGCAATTAAATTGGAACGATCATCTAACGAATTACAAACAATATAGAACATATGGGCATTATTGGATGCATAATCAGGGATTCTAGGTAATAAAAAATAACCTCTTTCCGATAATTGCTTTAATCTTTCAAAATAAACCTTCCAAATATGTTTTCTTTTTTCTTGTATATTATCCAAATTCTCCAATTGTGCCCATAAAAAAGCGGCAGTAATTTCTGATGGTAAAAATGAACTGCCTGTATCTACCCAGCCGTATTTATTTATCTCACCGCGAAAAAAGGAGGCTCTGTTTGTACCCTTCTCCCATATAATTTCCGCACGTTGAATAAAGCGGTCGTCATTGATTGCTAACATACCACCCTCGCCGGAAATAATGTTTTTTGTTTCATGGAAAGAAAAAGCCGACAAATGTCCTATACTACCTAATGCATTCGCCCCCCCCCCATACACTATTTTTATTTATATAGAATGAATCGACAGCCTGTGCTGCATCTTCTATTATTATTAAATTATATTTCATGGAAACGTTCATAATACTTTCCATATCACATGAAACTCCAGCATAATGCATCGGAACAATTGCCTTTGTGCGTGATGTAATTAATGCCTCTATCTTACCGGCATCTATATTTGGATGATTTGCCTGACTATCAGCAAAAACAATTTTTGCGCCCTGCCGTACAAAAGCCAAAGCAGTGGAAACAAATGTATAACTGGGAATAATAACTTCGTCTCCCGGTTGAATATCTGCTAAAATAGCGCACATTTCAAGGGCATCGGTACAGGAAGTAGTGAGCAAACACTTTCTAAACCCATATTTACTTTCAAAAAATTCCTGACATTTTTTTGTATATTCGCCATTACCGGATATCTTTCCAGAGCGTACAGCTTGTTCAATGTATTGAGTTTCTTTGCCTGTAAAATATGGTTTATTGAATGGTATCATGGATTTACTAACCAGAAATGATATATATTTATTTTTTCTTTTACCTGAAATCCTAACTTTTCATAAAATTTACAGGCTTGTATATTATTCAATTGCGTTGCAACTTCAAGTACAGAGATATCTTTCCCCAGTAATTCAATTTCACAGGCTTTTATTAATGATTTTCCGTAACCTTTACCCTGTACCTCAGGTAAAACAGCTATTAATCCAATACTTCCATTTTCCCCATTGTTTTTTAATGTAATCATACCTTTAATTTTGTCATCCTCTTTTACAACAAAAACAATATCAGCAATTTTATGTTTTATTGATTTTTCCATCCATATCTTATACATTCGATAAAAATCATTTTTCTTAAAATTTTTGTCAACCTTAAAGCGGGAATATTCTCCACTTGAATAGGCAAGCCCCTCTAATTCAGGCAATAATTCATCATTCTTATATTCAAAAATATTAAGTATCGGATCATTAATTGCCTGAATATTTTTTATGTAGACTACCTTACAATCAACTAAGTTTCCATTATATTTTTTTAAAATATCATCATTAATGAATTTATCAATTTTACTAAAGACATAAATTAGCTGAAAACCCAAATTTTTAGCCTTATCCAAAATATTTACAATCCTATCTGTACCTTCAACAAAAATACTCCCAATTTTTTTTCCAAAAAAATCAGAATCCCATGCTAAATAATTAATATCTATCTCAGACATTTACTTCATCCTTAACAATAAAAACAGGTCTTTTTTTTACATTCTCAAAGGTTTTACCAATATATAATCCAATTATACCAAGAATTAATATTACAAAACCGGACAAAAACCAAAGAGAAAGAACCATTGTAGTGAACCCTAAAACTTCAATTTTTCCCATAAAATAAAGTAAGAAATATGCAACCGCAAAAAGAAACGATACCATAGCCATAAAAAAGCCTATTTTTACCATTAGCCGTAACGGTTTATCAGAAAAAGCAATTATAGTATTTAAAGCTAAATTTACCAATTTTATAAAACTGTAACTTGTTCTACCTTCATAACGATCTGAATGTTGCACTGGTAAATAAAATTTTCTAAAACCTACCCATTGAACCATCGTAGGAAAAAAACGCGTGGTATCTTTCATCGCAAGGATAGCATCAATTACTTTTTTATTGTAAATACCAAAATTCGCAACCATTGGATCTTGTTTTGTCTCAGTTAGATAACTAAAAAACGCATAGAATATCTTGGAAAACAGCCTTTTAATAAATAAATCTTTTCTTTTTACTCTTTGTGCAAAAACCGAATCATACCCTTCCTGCGCTTTCCGGTATAGATTTGGTATTTCATCTGGCCTATCCTGCAAATCACAATCCATTACCACAACCCATTCACCTTTTGAATAATGTAAACCAGCAGTTATGGCGTAATGTTGCCCAAAATTACGACTTAAATCAATGCCTTTAACTCGTTTATCTTTTTCACACTCAGAAATAATCACTTCCCATGAATTGTCAGGCGAGGCATCATTTACTAAAATAATTTCATAATCTTCGGTAATTGTTGCTAAATTTCTGTGTAATTGGCCGACTAATTCGGAAACAATCTTTTCTGCACAATAAATAGGAGAAACTACAGATATGTGAGGAGTGTTATTCATATTCATCTAATTTTCCAGTATTTTCATCTATTCATCAAGCCTTATTTCTCTTGTAATTGATTTTTTTTGATTAATAGCAAACAGTATGCTTTGTTCCGCCTTGGTTATTATGGGAATATCGGTTGGGGTACCTATTGGGGTACCATCGGGGACCTTATCGGTGGACTTATCCAAAAAGAAGGTAACTTCAGAATAGTCTATCTTAGTATCAAACTCTACTTTGTTTTTCCATACAAGCATTTTATCAAAGCCAAAACCGGCGTTTTCTGAAAGTTTTGCCCAACGGAATATCCGTGCAATTACCGGATTTCTAGGTTTGGAAATAGCATTTTTTTGTAGTTCTGAAATATCTATTTTATACATAATATCCAGTATGCATATTTTTTTACATTTATCAAGTTTTTCTAAATATCTTCTTTTTTATAAAACTTTCTTTAAATGTAAATTTATTTTTCTTATTGTATTTCTCTATAGCATTTTTAATAATTCTTGGTACTTCACTTACTAGAATATCATTTCTTATCATTTTTACTTTTTGCCATTCATACGGATTTACTTTGTTTACATCTAATAAATCCAACTTAACATTATAGACATCATCCTTATCAAACTTCCATTTATAAATATCAAACATTTTTTCTAATGTTAAGTCATCAATTAAATATGCAATATCAATATAATCTTTAGCTTCTTTTCTTCCACTTTTTCTATTTATAGCATATAACTTCATTCCAGCAATATCTTCTTTATGACATAACTTAAATCCATTTTCATTTATAGGCTCTTTTATTAATTTCCCAACTGCTTTTACAAAATCTAACTTAATATTATTAACTTTTACTTGCAATATATTGTTGTTATCATTTAATATATCTATACTATCATAATTTTTCTCTAGATATAACAATATCTTATTATTATCTTGCTCACTTAATGTAAATAAATCTATATCTTCAGACATTCTGTGCCCTAATTGCAGACTTAAAGATGTCCCACCTACAAGCAAGTAATTTTTAAATATTTCATCTTTTTGAAGATTTCTTAATATTTCTAGCAAGTCATTGGCACATGTATTCTGGAATAACATTTAAATTTTTTCTCCTTTTCATTTAAAACAAAAGCGTAATATTGTATTACTTTTTCATTTAATGAATCTGATTTTATTAGACACTTTCTAATTGTTCTTATTGAATACATTATATTCATAATTTTTTCATCATTTTCTGTTCCATGTACAGCAATACGCTCTATAATTCTCTGTTTGTCTTGCTTATAATCTAGTTTATCTATATGTAAATCCCAAAATATTCTTTTGTTGAGTAATTTAATATAATTATTATAATTTTCTGTATTTCTCATTCCAATGACCAAGAAGTAATAATTGCTCCTAATTCCCTTTCGTCATCATTCCAGCCTTCATTTTTTGGTATAATAACTTTATCTGTTATTATATCTACATATACAAAATCCAAGGTGTTTTCAAAATGAATTTCTTCTGCGAAGACTTCTCCTGGAAACATATCTATTGTTTTTGATTCTCTTTTATTAATTGTAATTGTTATACGATTATCCGACGCACCTTCTGGGTAATACCCATTTATGAAAAAATATGAAGCATTTTTATTAGAGATAATAATACTGGCATTACCACTTATCCAATTGTCATTATTAGTTTCATCATAAAAACCTGTTTTTTGTATTATTATATTTTCAGTATCTTTTTGATATAAATTCCAAGAAGTAATATATGCTCCTAATTCCCTTATGTCTTCATTCCAACCTTCATTTTTTGGAATGAATGATTTTTCAGTTGTAATATTAATATTAATTATACCATCTCTATTTTCAAAATCCAACATTACTTCATAGGATGATCCAGGTATCATATCAACTGTTGCGCTTTCTTTATTGTTAATAGTTACTGTAATATTATTATCCGGCATTGTATCAGGAGAATAGCCAATGAGATGAAAACGATTAGCATTTTCATTATCTAACCTAATACTTGCATTACCATTTGTCCACACATCATAATTTATATTTTCATAAAATCCTTCATACAAGATATTATTTTGTTGGATGTCATCATTTCCTTGATTACGGAATATACTAATATTATGTTTTTTTAATAAATTAACCCCGCTGCGAACATATGATGAACTGTTTGCCTGTAACATTCCTAACTCATTATCTGACGCAAATTCTGTATTATGCAATACGTTTATAGCATTTTCAAAATAAGCACCTCTATATTTACCTATTTTATATTGGGTATATGTTGAATTAACAAGACCACCTATAATAATGCAATAAGATAGAAAAATTACAGTCAGGGTTATAAACTTTGATCGTCCTGTAGTGTGGAGACTCAAAACTTCACTTGCAAATATCCACAACATGCCTATTAACCCCAATGTTGTTTCATAAGTGTAGCGAGACGAATTTAAATAATTAATATCAAATACATAAGCTCTAGAATAATAAATTGCTGCAATATTAATAAAACTATACAAAATTAGCAATAATGGCATATATGTTTTTTTATACATTTTTTTAGTAATATATAATATAATTGCAAAAATATATAATATCGCTATCAAAATACCCAGTGTATATCCAGCGTTGTCATTTTGGAATACACTTGCTCCAAACATCAACAATGCTCCTTTAATAAAATTTACTAAAAATTCTCCAATGTTTATTGCTTTTTCCATTCCAGAACTATATCCAGCATTAACTGAATATATAATTATTCCAATTATTATACTGGCATACAAACAAATATAATATATAAGATATTTTGCCTTATCTTCTTTATATCTTATAAGGAAATGCGTAAGAATAACTAATAATATTGATCCGCTGAATGCAACAAAATATGCCGAACTTAAAAAACATATTGCAATTATACTTAGCATAGAAATGACAACTATTTTATTTTTTTTGTCACCAATGTTTAATAAATAGTTATTCAGCAAAATAAATATTCCTAAATAAAAGAGGATTCTAATTGCAAAGCTAAGTGAAAATTGTAGAATTATTATTTCCCATTTATTTAATGAAAAAACTAGAAAGATAAATGGCAAGCAAAGTAATTGAATTTTTACTTTTTGACTTAAATTATCATGATTTTCTTTTATAAAAGCATACAACAAATAAAAAACAATAAGTAAGCTTATTATTGCTCCAGCAAATATTTCTATCTGTGTATTATATCCAAAATACTGCATATTCAAAGCAAGCAAAAAATATTGTAAAGGGGCTCTTTGCCCATAATAAGAAATCCAGGCATCTTTAAAACTAAAGTCACCTGACATTATCTTCTCACCTAAATCATTTAAATATCGCCAATAATCCATAAAAGGAACATTTCGCGTAGAAGCAACAAGATAATTAATATAGAGGGAAAAAACAATAGCAATTACAACAATAATAATCCAATACTTAGACAGAATATTTAATAAAATATTATCTTTTTTTTGATTAGTAGTTAATTCCATTTTCTCCTCCAATAAAATCTTCATCCAAAATACTATTTATTCTATCACTAGTAAAGTTCTTCATAATGTAATGGTAACTACTTTCAGTTAATTTTTCAAGTATCTCATCATCGTTATACATATTAATAAGCTTTTCTGCAAATTTATTAGGTTCATCTTCTATGATCATACAATCTTCGGCGTCAGGGATACCTTCCGCACCAATTGTCGTTGTTATAACAGGGATTTGTTTAAACATAGCCTCAAGAACCTTTCCTTTTACCCCTGCGCCAAATCTTAAGGGAGCAATACATATCCTGCATTTATTGTAATAATCATCAAGTGTAGAATCATCTACAAACCCTAATATTTTTATGTTATTTCCATTCAGTTTCTGAATTTCATCAGTGACATTGGAACCTATAACATATAAAATAATTTCCGGGTTGGATTCTAAAATTAATGGCATAACATTATTAACAAACCAAAATATACTATCTATGTTGGGAACGTGCCCAAAACCACCAACAAAAACAAGGTTTTTTCTTGTGTTATCCCAGGTTTTTAAATTAACTTTTGGAAAGACATTTAGAGGAATAACTTTACAATTTATTTTGGGATCTAATTTTTTAATAATTTCAATTTCTGCAGTTGAAAAATAATAAACAACATCTGATTTCTTCATTAAAGACAGTTCTGCTTTTTTCCATTTTTCTGAGGATTTTAATTTATCTTTATTTTTTGTTAATAGATATTCTCGTGATTCCCGTAAAAAATGCAAATCATGCCCATAGTAAAATATTTTAGCGTTTGAATGTTTTTTTATAATATCAATATATCTTTCTGATATATGAGGTCTTGATAAAATTACAAAATCAAAATATTTACCGTTATCTATTAACCATGTCTTCCAGTTAAGGAAATAATAATCTCCATACAAAACTTCTATTCCTATCTGCTGTAAGATAGCGGTATACGGCTCATGTCTAAAAAAATTATCGCCAATAAATTTTATATTAAAGCCTTTGTCAACAAGAACATTTAAAAATTGAAAGGCTGCTCTAGAACCTGCATCTTTGTCAAAATGAGGTACATAATGATCTACAAATAAAAGCGTCTTTTTGTTTCTGCTTCTATCTCTTGCAAAGAATACATTTTCACCATTAATAAAATGTTCTTTTTCTAAAGTATCTTTCCACTTTTCAAAGAATTTACCCTGATTAACAGTTTGAAATTGTTTTTGCCCTTCTGATAAATCTGTACCATTAGAAACACCCTCAAAATGAACAACAACAGATGCAGGCTGATACATTACTTTGTATCCTAATTTTCTTATTGAAAAACAAATATCAGCATCTTCACAATATGCAGGAGAAAATTGTTCATCAAAGCCGCCAAGATTTTTCCAGATATCCATTCTAATCATTAAGGCTGCGCCGGAAATATAATCTACTTCCCTTACATAATTATACTCCGGCAGAGCAGGATCATTAAATCTTCCATAATTCCATGCAGAAGCATCATTCCAATAAATACCGCCGGCTTCCTGGAGCGTTATATTTTCATATACAAGTTTTGAGCCAACAGCTCCAATGCTATGGTCTTTTTCCATTAACTCAACTAATGGTAATAACCAATTCTCCTGTACCTGCGTATCATTATTTAAAAATAAAATATATTTACCCTTTGCATTTTTAGCGGCATTATTACAATTTTTTAAAAATCTTAAGTTCACTGTATTGGTAATAACATTTATATTTTGAATAACTTTTTTTATTTGTTTTGTAATATCAGTAGAACAATCATCTGCAATAATAATTTCATAACTAATCAAATTACCTGAATGATCAAATATTGATTTTAAACAATTATATGTAAAATCAAACTCATTAAAAACAGGGATAATGATAGAAACCAAAGGGCTAGAAACTTTCTTGAAGATTATTGGTTTATAGTCAGATATTTTTTTATTATTTGTATTTTTCTTGATTAAATCAATTTTTTGAGTATAATGGAGAGCATTTATATTACTAAAAGTATTATTTACACGCTGCGAAGCTCCCACTACTCCTTCTCTTCTTAGAATATTAAAAAAAGAAACTATTCTTTTAGGAGTTAATTTTGATAAAAATTTAAATGGATGACAAAAAAATTTATAAGCAAGTTTTGCAAAAAGACGGCGTTTACTGTTAAGAGGAAATAAAAACCTAAATACGGAACTGAATTTTGAGGCAAGTTTCCATGATTTAGAAGAATAAATATTTTTTAATACATTATTTAAAACTTCATTGTCATACTTGTGTAATAACAATTCTTTGTTTAAGACTTCATTGTCATGCTTGTGTGATAATAATTCTTTATTTATTGATGATATCTCTTTATTTTTTTTATTTACAATATTCTGTATTTTAACTATATCACTAGATAATTTTTCAATCTCAATTGTTTTTTGTTTATTGTGTTCTTTTTCCTTTTTTAGATTCTTGTTTTCTTCTTCTAATTTTAAACTAACTGCATTCAGTCTAATTAAGGGTTCTTCTGTGTACATTTCATATTCAATATTTTCTATTGGTTTATAGTTTTCTATAGCGTCTAAAACACGGGAACATGCATTCCCATCACAATAGCTAAAAAGCAACTTTCTTACAGCAGAACGCTCTTTACTGCCTTTTTGAGGGTTTTTTATAGCTGTAGAAATTGCTTTTTCTAATGCTTTCTGATTTTTTACTCTTTCTCCGGGATACCAAAAATCAGGATTCCCAAGTCCGGGGTTAAATGCTTTTATTAGTTCATCCATATCTTCAAAAATACGAATAACAGGACGATCCAACAATAGATATTCAAAAGTTAATGATGATGTGTCATCTATCATTACATCAAAGGCATTTAATAGATGATATAAAGAAACTGAATTTTCAGATAATATTTTTGAATTAAGGCTAAAAAAATGAGGAGGGATTGTTATATCTTTTTCTATTCCATTTTCTTCATCATTAGGATGAAATCTATAAAAAACGCAAGCTTTTTCTTTTTTAAGAAAATCTCCAAAAGATTTTTTATTAAAATGTTCAAAATTAAAAATATTATTCTTAAAACCTTTTCCTATATTGAATCCAAAACTTTCTCTGGAAGAAGGAGCATAGATGATAAATTTTTTATATTTTTTTGATATACCTGAATATAATTTATTTAAATTTCTTTTACCATCTTCTGCAAATATTAAATCACATCTTGGCTCTCCTGTTACAATTGCTTTTCTTGCATCATAAAACCATGTACTAGAATCCAATAGTTTTGTTAAATCGGATGTTACGAAATGCAGGTCTGCCATAGTGGATTTCCATTTTATGTACCTTAACGCAATTTTATCCCAACTAGTATTTCCAAACTGATCAAAAGATATTGAAAGTGAATGTCCTAGAGCAACATAAACCTGCCCCTGATATTTTGGATATGCATTATCGTATTCATGTGTTGTAATAATATATTTTGCGCTTGAAAACCATTTATGTCCTTCTTTTCTGTCAAATATCCAAAAACAGGGGACTCCACTTTCTTTAAGTTTTTTAGCTGTTTCTTTATCTTTTATTGCAAAAATTGTTTGGTATTTTGTATTTTTTCTGACATATTCAAATAATGCCAAAGAATTTCCTGAGTAATCAGGAAAACTATAAAAGAGCATTAATTTTTCATTAAAAGGTTTTTTTGGGGAGTTGGGAAGTATATATGGGAAATTCATGTTTTATACAATATATTTAATTTACATTAAATATTCTCATACATAGACGGTGTAATAAATTCAAATGACAAAGTTTTACTTATTTCTTTAAGTAATTCAGTCATTGATGTGTTTTGAGAATTTACAGCTTCTGGCGTTAGATAATTTTCATAGGATTTATTGTAGTAATCTGTGCCGCCTGTAAAGCCGTCATAACCGGCTAGCATTACTTTTTTTACACCAATTCTAACCAATAACTTTAAAATCATAATTCCAGAAATGTCTAAATTACCTGATAATAGAGAATCATAATCAATAACATAAATTGCTTTATTGGCACTGATAGGAATATTAGATGTTACAGCAAGCATTGACTGGCATGTACATAAATTTTCAAAGCGCTTACTATTACTTACAAAAACAAGATCGGGAACAATATTATCCGGTATAAAGTTTAATGAAATTACAAAAGGAGAATCCTTTTTTATTCTTTCATTAATTTGCTCAGAATATTTCTCTACGCTGCTGCCGGGGGCAATTACAAGCACATTCTTATTATTTATTTTACCAGAAATTTCTTTAATTGCAACTGAGTCTTCTATTGCATGCGCCATTTCTTCATGGTATATTTTTTCAACATTCTCTTTTTTGTATAGGTGTTTTTCCTCATCTGTAAGTTTATTTAAAATATCAGCAATTTTTGCTATTCCAATAGAATGTTTATCAATTAAAAAAGATGCATAATTTGGATGCAAACCCAAAATTGCGGAAATATAATACGGTTCTGAAAACCCCCATTTATTATCTTTGTATATTGGAAGTATAACATCATCTATAAGTTCAAGTAAGGGGATAAGATTGTACCTTTTATCTATATTATTATTAATATAATGAGTAATAAGTTCTGTATTCAAATTACCTGCTCCACGACCCATGCCAAAAACAGTTGAATCAATTATAATGTGTCTATCCGTATGCAATTCAAGAAGTATAATTGAATTTGCAAAAGACAACTGCATATTATTATGAGAATGAAATCCAAGACATATTCCTTTTGCAAGATTATGTTCTACAATAAAAAATAACCGCAGCAAATCATTTTTATACATTGAACCAAGTGTATCTACAAGATAAAATGCATAAGGTTTTAATGAATTAACTTCCTTAATTAACCATAACAATTGTTCATCAGTATATGACATGGTACCTACCGGCTGAATAAAAACTTTGTACCCTTTTTCCATTAAATTGATTGCCAGTTTTTTAGTTTCTTCCCACTCTGTATTATGAAATGTAAGCCTCATGCCATCAATATAGTAAGGTTTACGCGGAGCTATTTCATGGGCGCTAATTTCACCAAAAGCGATCATGGCTACAAACATTCGTCCTTGTTTATCTTCAGGAACAATAATTTGTTCAACGCTGCCGTATAGAGCATAATCCGGGTTATTTTTTCCTGACTGTAAAAAGCCACATTCTATAATTTCTATATTTGCTTCACACAGCTTTTCTTTTACCTGGTTTACCCTCCTTACGCCAAAATTAAAATTATTTACATATCCGCCATCACGCAGGGTACAATCAAGAATACTGATTTTCATAATACAACTCCTAAAAACTTAATATCATGTATTATTTATACCAAATAATTTCAATAATTGCAAGTATTTTTCACTTTGTTTTAGGATTAGTTCACAAATATCCCGCACAGCACCATGTCCGCCATTATAAGTTGAGACATAATCACAAATATCCCTAATTTCCTTTGTAGCATCGGCAGGGCAGGCGCAAAATCCACATAATTTCATTGCGGTATAGTCGTTTAAATCATCACCAATATAGGCAAATTGCTCCTTTTTTAGGTTATTTTCCTTCATATAATTAAGAAGTGTTGCTTCTTTATCTTTTACTCCCTGGATAACTACACTCATTTGCAAATCATCTGCACGCATTTGGGTTAATTTAGAGTCCCTTCCTGTAATAATCATGGTTGTAAATCCAAGGCGGGGGAGCATACGAACCAACAAACCGTCTTTTGCCTGAAATTGCTTGGATTCAACACCATTGTCGGAAAAGGTTATACCACCGTCTGTAAGAGTACCGTCAACATCAAAAATTATATGATTGATCAACTTATTCCTCCAAATTATTCTTCTATTTCATGGTCGATAAAGTATATATCATGCCTGTTAAATTCTATCGCCAAATAGATATGCTTCCCATCAGCACTGCAAAAACCATCCGGATAAGATATTGCTCCCGGCATGGTGATAAGATCCCGTTTGTACCGCCATGTTTTCATATCATCTGATGATATCCATAGGGCAAGCGGATGGCGGTCGGTTATATTTGACCACCGCGCCAACGGATTTGAAAGGGCTGACGGGGTGTTTAACAATGCAATATCTCCATTTGGCAGTTTAAGCAGCTTCGGTTTATTGTTTGGATTAGGTATATCCGTTTGATAGGCATCGCACCAGCTTTTCCCGCCATCCTTAGAATCACTACGCCACAAATACCCTGAATGGTTTACACGCAGAAGCATTACTAGGGAATGATCGTTCAGCTCACAAACCGTTGGCTCACCCCAATGGAAGCGTTGTTCATGCAAAAGCGTTACCGCCGGAAATGCCTTCCAGGAAAGGCCGCCATCCTCACTACGCAGAACGCCGTTTTCATTGTACGGAATATCTTGGATGTGTTTATGAATGGGCAGGCCAGTATCTTTTAGCTGCCTGTTCAATTCCGGCGTAACCGGATACCGTTGGTAAGGCAAAATAAGCGTATTATCAAATGTTTGTATTAATCCTCGGAAAAATACAAATGTATCAAAAACAGGAGGCGGTCCGGCTTCATGCCAAGTATAGCCATTATCATGGCTCTTCATAATTACACAATTCCAGTCAAAAAAGAAGCCATTATGTAAAGTAATAAAAACTGTTATTTCATTTCCAATTACACTCACCTCTGTCTGGTATACTGCCCGTCCATCCTCCGGCCATAAAAGCTGGCGGTTCCCCCAAGTACGCCCTTTATCCTTGCTGTGCCAAAAATATACCCTGTTTTCAGGAGCAGGTTCTTTCAATCCATCGCACTGGGATACAAGCAAGAAATCACCATTTTGTACTTCGCGTACTATTGCCTCGCAGCTTAGAGAATTTCGGTGTACTAGGGTAATTTTTGTCATTAATTTATGAACCTGTGGTTTTATCTAAATAGCAAACATCATTTCCTGATCATATTTACTTTGTTTTAGCTTTGCATGCTATTATTAATAAATGTTTTCCTATATATCATTCAACATTTTACTTTAAAATCAACATATCTCTTGCATACTACAGGTTTTACTGTTACAGAATCAACACGGGAATGTCGGGGGCCTTTATGAAGCAGCGTATAAAAAAACAACAATTTGCTCTGGCAGCCCTTCTGCCCATGCTTTTACATCTCCATCGGCGGTATTTCGTACCCAGCCATATAATCCCAATCTTTTTGCTTCTCTAATTGCAAAATTTCTAAAACCCACTTTCTGGACTTTACCCTTTACCTGAAAGAAGAAAGCAACATGGTTATCAATTGATGTTGTCTCCATGACAATCACTCCTAGGTATGGGTTTCTTATAAATAGTTTTTAGATGTTTTTTCCAATCCCATTCAAGAGAATCCATTGCAAGCGCGGGATGTCCGGCAATTTCTCCAAACAGTTCCCGCCGCCCTGTAAATACAGCGCTCAAAGTTGAACACAAAAGGGATTTTCCAAAACGCCGAGGGCGGGACAGGAAGAAAGCACGCCCTGATCCGTTTATGAGTTGATGGATGCGGGCGGTTTTATCCACATAGCAAAAACCTTCTTCGCGAATGCTTGCAAAATCCTGTATGCCGATGGGCAGCCGTCTTTTCATGGCTTAAATTGGCTATCTCCCTTATCTTAATTATTACTGGATAAATATTCCCTGTCAATCAATCATTTGAAGAACAACAGGCGCGAGCAGATCATATTTTTGTGAAACCCAGTATGCCAAAAGGAATCCTGACAAAGCATTTGAACAAAATGCTAATTTTTCCTTTATCCACTATCAACCGAATTTTTCTTTGAGATATTGCAACATGGTTATGGGTATTATTTTCGCTATTTCAATATATAACAACGGCTGTCGGTATTAATTTGTTATCCTTATTACCATATATTTGTATAAAAGTACATATTTTTTGTTATCATTTTTTCTTACTGTATAGACATCCATCACTAAAGATTCCTCTTTTGTAGAGGAATGCGTAAGGTGGTGGTAGGATTAAAAATCATCATACTATAGCTCTTTTGGCCGACAGATGAAGAATACGCAGTGAAGGTGTTGTGCATTTGAAAGTACATAGCTGTATTGTTATAAGATACCTCTATTTCTGGTCTTAAGAAAACAGGAGGTGTACCGGCTGCAAGACCGGCATAATTTCTCTCAAAGACTCTCGGGTTAAACCGACTGATCCTGAGCCCCCAACCTTCTAAGGTGGTTCGTCTAATCGCATTGGATACAACAAGGCCCTCTTGGTTTAGTTTTATTGTATTTGTCGGAGCAGCGCCGGTAGCAGTTCCCAAATAATTACGGTTTCTGGCAACTACAACACTACCACCATGGAAGTTAATGGCTCCGTCCAATCCAACCAAATTAGAACTCACGATGATAACACGATCCCTGTCAGCAGCAGACTCAAGACGATTCTTGTGAAACCATTCCCAGTTCTCTTCCCTAGTGGCAGCGGAGGGATTAACTATAATACGTGAGCCCATGGCCGCATAGTAACGAGTCAGTTCTGGAATTTCATAGGTTTCGTAACCCATACTGACACCAATGGGGCCCCAAATGCTGTTGAACATTGTGGGGTACTTTCCTGGGACACTCCACAATAGCTCGTCCTTATCAAGGTGCATCTTCCGGTAAGATTCGATTTTGCCATCGGGTGACAAAATCACTGATGCATTGTAGACACTGGTATAATCGTTTTTGTCTAATTCTGGCAACCCAAAAACAATGTACATATTATATTGTTGTGCAAGTTTACTAAGTTCTACAGAAGATGAGCCAGGTACAGTCTCAGCCAGTATTTTCCACATAACATCAGTGCCAATGTGATACTGACAACACCCCCCCCCCCCAGAAAGAGCCATTTCAGGGAAGACCAAAAGATTAACACCTTGTCTATCAGCCTCAGCGATATAGTTTTTCATAGAAGCGAGATTGCTCGCCTTATCACCACAAGTAGCTTTAAAGTTTACCGTTCCGATACGAAGGTTTGGAGCATCATCCGGTATTTCAGGCATTGAGGGTCTTCCGGCAGCCATTTCACTGTACCACTTGACATATAAATCCGGCCGCCATTTGTCAGATTCAAATATTGAATTGGTAGCCAAGCTTAAGTTAATGGTTACACTTTCCCAGCCAGGTGTATCCCATTCTATTGCCCCTGCGTAATACTTGGGTAGATCTCCAAAATCATTAGGCCCTATAATCACACTGCCACCAGGGAAATTTGTCGTATCACGGTCATGTCCGACAAGATTTGCACTGAGTACAAAAACACCCTCACGATCAACAAGGGATTCAAGGCGGTTTTTATAATACCATTCCCAAAATTCTCTGTTTTCATTCCTAAATCCACGACTAGTAGCAGTCGGATTGAGTATGAGTCTACAGCCACTAGCTGCGTAGAAACGAGCTAATTCTGGAGTATAATAGGTGTCATAACAGATTGAGATACCTATGGGACCCCAAGGAGTCATAAACATACCCGGTTCAGTGCCGGACCTACACCAGTTACCCTCAACAGGATGTATTTTCCGGTAAGTACCCACAAACCCCTCAGGCCCAACAACAACGGCAACAATGTAAGCCTGCCTTATACCGGGAATGGTTTCAGTATCACCATAAATTATATACATATTAAATTCTATGGCAAGTGCTTCAAACCTTTTGGAGGTTGGACCCGGCATCGTTTCAGATTCTGTTACATGCATATTGTTATATGATCTAAATCCTGTTGTACATAGCTCTGGAAACAGAATCATATCAACACCATCCGCAGCCGCCTCAATGATAATTTTTTCCATTTCAGCAATATTGGCAGCTCTATTACCCCATGTTGACTGAAATTGAACCACCGCAACATTGATTTCGTCAAAAAAGGTGGCTGCCGATGCAGTCATAGGCAAACCTGTAATCACCACCATTAAGATTACAAGCATCAGCATGAAGCGTTTTACTTTAATATCAAACAAGGTTTTATTTAATATGTGCATACGACTTTCCCCCATAAACCACAATCTTTGAGGCTTATCCCTAATTTTTGGCTACACAAGAACCAAAAATCCGCAGATTACTCGTATATTTTTCATAAATGACTAAGCACTTACCAAAAAATCCAAGCAATATGCGAAATCCATGGATAAAAATAATATTTAGAAACAAGCTCTTAGTATAAAAACTTACATAACAATCACATTATGATACTGAATGATAGTATGTATATTGATAAATTACGAAGGATAAATACCAGGATAATACTTTGCTAAACAATTCGCAATTATCCTAAACTCTTTCCAATCTTTTTCTGTATACGGTATTATCCCAGCATCAGACAAACGTGATAGAAAATATCCTCTAATATCTTTAGGTATTTCATATAGTCTATTAGTGTTATACCTTTCATAAAAAGACAATGAAAGAGTATTTGTTATTTCAATTATCTCATTTGGGATATTTACCATATGTGTAGCATTAATAAAATCTATACCAAATTTTTTTAAAAAATATATCCCTATAAAATCTACTCCGACATTAATATCACCCCATGACAATATTTTTTCCTGAGGTTTATCGCTATCAATTTTTATGTTTTTTCCCAATTTCTGCGATGCTAATCGAACAAGGAGCTGTTTTCTATAGTATTTTTCTGACCCTACATCTGCACAAGAATCTAATGATTTACTAATATATTCTGGTGCATAATGACAAGCAATTATGGTTGTTGCCACCTGTGTTAGTCCGTATGTAAGTTGAATATGCTCAATACCATTGGGTGCTCTTACTTTTGCTACTTCTTTGTCCATCTTCATGAATCCATTAGGGCCTGAACATAGTACATTCCCAGAAAATTGGGTCTTAATTCCATGAGTATTACTATATAATAATGAACTAATCGAATTCATTAACGAAGATACTCGGAAAAACTTCCTAACATTTGTTTTGACAATATTAACTTCATTAAATAAAGAAAAAAATTCATATTCTCTTCCATTTATAGCTTTTGAATCATAGTCAACCGACATGAGTTTAGTGTCTTCTGGTAATAAATATATACAAGCTAGGCTGTCAAACCCACCGCTAAAATTTAACGAATACCCGTTTCTGGTTTCTCTTTGATTTCTAGTTATGCCATTACATGTTATTTCAACCTTATTTGAGTTTTCTATATTTTTTAAGATCCTTGAACTCATTCTTAAATTGATGTATATTTTACTGTAATTTCTTCTAAATAATGTTGATAAAGCACATACTATCGCGTCATTGCTTGGAAGAATCGGTTTATTAAAATGAAAATACAATTTAAAACTTCGTTCTCTTCCATTAACCTTGTCATTACATTCGAAATCAATTTTCCCCTCTTCAATTTTAAAGTTTTCAAATGTTATATAACTCCCTTCCATAGTTATTCTCCTTTGTTAATCTGTTTATACTAAGCAGCTATACCATTACCAAGAAACTCAGATGGTCTTATACCCTTAATGATCTCAATGATTTTCATTTTATTGTCCTAAAATGATATATTAACATATTTTTTTCAATCATATTTAAAGAGAAACTTGATCTACAGGAAATTTTAATAAATACTCGTATGTAGTAGCAGGGACAAGATTTTTTATCTCGTCATAGTTTTTATTTTTCAAGTGTTTTCGCACCAAAGTCGCGCTTATAACCTTACCTCCGAATTCTTTTCTTGGGATTTCTATAAATTCTATTCCATAACTTGGTAAAACACGTTTCATTGTATCATTATATTGTTTTGTCACTTTATCAAGAGGTTCTTCACCAGCAAAACGGACAGTGATGTTTAATTTTGGCGCAATTTCTTTACCAAATAAGCTAACATCCATAGATGGGTCTATTGTACGATCTTGCAATTCAGACTTATTAAAATAGTCAGAAAAAGTCAAACTGGATATTATGAATTTTCCGCTTGGTATAACTGTAACATTAAGTAAATCAGACGTCCCTGCTTTTATTAATTCAAATCTATCTGAAAATGGAAATATAGATTTATCTTCTTCTACAGCAAATATGTAAAGATGTTTAACCTGAGAAGCAGCGTACTCAATCAAATACCGGTGTCCAAGAGTGAATGGATTACAATTCATTACAATTGAACCGATACGCCCGAATATTCTTGAATGTGTTTGTGTCAACATATTTTTATAGTCGCACAGTTCTTTTGAGTATATGCTGTTAAACTCAAATTGATTTTGCCCTGAATTATTTTCGGGTATTCCAAACATACTTACAGAAGATATTAATGGCGGTAATTTCTCACGAGTATAACTTTCAAAAAAGTTATTATCATTTAAAACATTAAAAAGTTCATCTGCAATAGCCTTACAGCCGTTTTCATTATAATGACTTTTATCGGTAAAAACCTCACCAAAACTATGAGGACGTTGAAAAATATTTTTTAAGTCTTTAACAACTGCAAAAGGAGAGATTATATCCATAGTTTTTGATGGTAAAACAGGTAAAATTACTATGTCATTTTCTTTAATATTCAATGAATTTAATACTAAACCCATGTTGTCTCTTCTTCCGTTATGAAATGCACCATAATTTAAAACACATATTCGATTATTTTCATAATATTCGTTTAATTTTCTCTGCAAATGTGAAGCAATAGTTCCCCAATCTGGTACGCCTACACCAAATACATGACAATTCCCAATCAGAAATATAGTACGATCGTAATTTTCTGGATTACCAGTTGTAATTCTGTGTCCATTAGAAACATTGAGGTGTTTACTTTCCATATCTTTAAGGAAAGGAATATTTTCACTATTCATATACCAATTAGGAGGAGTTGACATTTCACAAATTTCTTGTACTGTATAACCAAACTCATTCCATGATGAAGTTAATATCTTACCATTTTGCAACTCTCTATATTGTCTTGCCCGCGAAATATTATTATTTACAATCTCAGTTTCGTTTTCAGTCAAGTCTGATTTAGGAAATTCCGGAAATGTGAATGATAAAACCGGAACATTTAGGTGATTATTTATAAAATTAATAATTGGTCTGTAATATAATACATAATGAGTATTTAAGAGTTCTGGTAACTGTAAAACTGATACCCCAATAACTTGGCATTGTTTTTCGACTCTATTATTATGAATAGGATTTAGTGAAATAACTGTATCCTCTACAGAAATATTATTTAGATCAAATTGTTTCGTTTCAAAAATGCCCAAATGTTGATCTTTATTAATAAAATATTTTTTATAGGGTTTGTCAGATACACACGATTTTAATATTATTTTTCTATTCATGCGAAAAGATAATGCGATAGGTAAAACAACATTCCAATACTTTTTTTCTGTATAAAGCACAATATTTTTTATATTGTTGTCTATACAATACTGAGGAATCGAATAACCAGCAGCATGCATTGTAATAATTTGAGATTCAATAAAATCAATAATATTATTGTAGTGAGTACATGTTAATGCATTAACTTCTGTATCAAAACAAACAGAATCTATAAGCATTTTTGTAATCCTATCAAAAACAACTATATTAAGACCTCGTTTGTTAACAGAATATTCATTATCATCTATTATTATTTCAGATATATTACCAGCATTAAGGGATTTGCTTGTAACTTGAAGGGAAGTATCACGATATTTCATCATAATATGAACAGCTTCGTTTTTTTCACTAATACTTTCATGGATTATATTGCCCTTATCAATTATTCCAATATAACTATGAAAATGTTTATTGTATAAGCTCTGGAGCCCGGTTTTCCCATCATATGTTATTCCAAAAGCAGAGATTTTTGCAGCAATTTCTTTATTTATAAATTTACCTGGTGTACCCTTTACGGAGAATATCACAGTATATCTTTTACAAGTACTATTGAGCATATCAAGGTATTTAATAAAATCATTCTCTTCTCTTAACAGCATTTACGCCTCCATCTTTTCTTTGAAAATTTTCGAAATATTTACTTAACCTATGTAAATATTATTGTATATTTTTAATAGAAACCATACCACGCACTTTCTCAAGATCTTTAGGCGTATCAACAGAGATCGATTCTGAATCAACATAAGTAAAATGCAAATTAACGCCATTTTCCAAAAACCTTAAATGGTCTATATCCTCAATTGTTTCAATATTTCCTTTTGGGGTGGATACAAAAAAGTCAAGAGCTTTTTTATTAAAGCACTCTACGCCGACATATTTATTATACTTGAAAAGCAAAGAGCCATAAGGAAACGGCACAGGCGTTCGGGACATATATAAACATCTACCGGTATTTGATACAACAATTTTAAGTTTTGCAGGATCAAGAACTTCTGCGGGGTCCGTAAGCAACCGCATTGCACCGCCAAAATAAGGGCCATCATGAACTTTATTTGGCAATACAGGTTTTATACACGCTTCTGAAATAAGCGGCTCATCTCCATTTACGCATATATAATAATCAGCTTGAACCATTTCAGATACCTCATGTATCCGCGAGATATGTTCGGGCAGATCATCAGATGTCATTCGATAATTAATGTCCAATTTACGGCATACTTCCTCGATATGTTCATCATCTATTGCACAAAAAACTTCATCTATACCCTTTATTTTCGCTACTTGCTGATATACCCACCAAATCATGGGTTTTCCATGGATATCTGCTAATGGCTTACCGGGGAAGCGCGTTGACGCATAACGTGCCGGTATAACTCCAATTATTTTCATTTTTCCATCCTTAAAAACAACATATATTTCATTATTTACTTTCTATCCCCTTCAATACAAAACATAATTTTCTAGTATCCGGAGGCAGTGACTCATTTTCAAAATCCATTTCAACATGGATATAAGCTATCATTCCACATTCTACATGAAAAACAAAATTAAATTTATTATCTGTAATACAAACAGGATTCTCCTGACCATTTATAGTAATTCTCCCGGTTAATTCAGGCGTTATTTCAGATGGATAATAACCGGATATTATAATTTCTCCTGTTGCACCGGTCAATATACAGAAATCGCTTGATTTTTCCACCCATCCGTCCGCAAAATGCCCCTTTAAGCTAACTAAAGAATTGGAATATGTTTCCTCAAAGTAGGGTTTTGTAAATACATCTTTAAACAAACCTTTAAGACCCACTGGATTTATTGTTATCATTTCCACATCTGGATAATAGATAGATTGAAATTCTTTTATTTTTTTCCATCCATTAATAAATCTTTCATCTTTAACAGTAACATTCTCTTGATTTGTTGAGCCGTCATAATATCCCTTCTCCCATACATTGCAATCACATCCCACTATATATATCCTTCTTGGGTATGTCCATAAAGCAAATTGGACGGCTGGAAAGATTACAGAGCCAAAAGTAGCAAGAGGTGACTTTGTAATATCTTGGTGCATAAACTGATCATATATACCTAAAGTACATTTACAAAATTCTTCTACATCTGGTAATTCTCTAAATTCCAATGGTAAGCATGTTTCTTGAGTTCCGATAAAAGAAAAGAATTTCTTACAAGGATACTCAAACAATAAATTCTTATCGAATCTTTTAAGAACAACATTATCCTGCAAAAATAAATAATCAAGCCTAAATTTATCTACCAAGAAAGTTGCATTTGCACCAATCGTCACAGCATCTTCTATAGGTTCATAATAATTTAAAGTGGGACCTGAACCGACAATAACTATATCGCGGTCCCTGTAAATAGATCTATATTTAGCAAATGTTTTAGTATGAATTTCCTGAATTGTCGGCGCTTCATGTATTTGTTTGATAATATTGTTTTCACGTTTAATAATATTTTCTTGTGTTTTTGCCCCTAGAAGTTTCATATCTTTCCTGATACTTTTCTCCAGAGTAGTTATACTTGCTGCAATTTTAGCTATCTTAGCATCTATTATTTTAGTATCTATCTGAATATCCTTAACATCTTTTGGAGCATTAACCTGAATTGCTTCAATTAAAGCTTTATTTGTTTGGGTTTGTGTCAGAATTAACTGAGCCTGTGCTTGATTTGCTTCAATCACAGCTTGAATACTTGCTACATGGCGTTCTCTAAAAAATTTAATAAAAGTATTCTCTTTAAGCTTTTTAGCCACAACAATATCTTTTGATAATTTACTATTTGTTTTATTAAGTAATGTAAGGCCTTCTTTCAGTTTTTTGTTTCTGCTAACAGCTTCCTTCCAATGTTGATTTTTTTCATCAAGAGCTTTGATCAAACTGGCATTGTCTACTTCTATTCTCTTACATATTCCAACAGCTTCCTCCCAATGCTGTGTTTTTTCATTCAGAGCTTTGATTAAACTGGCATTGTCTGCTTCTATTTGTCTTAATTTATTTGCAGTTTCATCTAAATTGTTAACATTTGATTCAATCTGGTTGTTAACTTGAGATCTTTTGAATAGTTTTCTGTATATCCTGCGTAACATAAAATAGTTTTCCTCTCTTTGCCTTTAATTTAATTTACTATGTATATAATATATATTTTTTAATAAAATAATTCAACACCTTTTTTACTATATTTGTTTTTTATTTTGCTATAATTTCTTCCATATATCCCATATATTAGCTATATTTTCCATATATTCACCGTAATTTCCATAAATAAGCCATAAATATTAATTTGTGTAAATCTCTGTGTCTCATTGTGGTCACGCCAGTAATTCTGCGTTTTTTGTTTTCTTTCAATAAAGTTTTATATTATCTGCCTAATCATATAATAAGTCTAATAATTCCACTGATACGACTTGTTTTTGTAACATTTAAACTTATTCTCCTTGATTCCTAATACACAGCTATAATATAAAATACGCAAATATGGCAAATGACTCATGTTTAATACTGTTTTCTTTATTCTGTTATAATTATATATTTCCCACATTAAAATTTCATCTTTTTCCAGACCATATTCTGCAATTCTTTCTATAACTAACTTTTCATTTTTCTTATAATCTAATTTGTTTACATCACAATTCCAAAAAAGGTGCGGAGATAGTTTTAGTAATATATTTTCTTGTTTTCTCATTTTTTATTATTCTGCGTTTTCTCTTTTTCTTTCAATAAGCAGATTTATATCATCTGCAATTGCTCTTCCACCCAGTGTGTGCAAGGTATCATAATGTTTAATAATATATTCAAAAACATTATACATAGAGAATAACTGTATAATATTATCGGAACTAATATTTTCTAAATATTTATATTCTTCTATTACAAATATCAAGAAATCATTTTTTATATCAGTTTTCATAAACAGTTTTCATAAACAGTTTTCTTAAAAATTATGCTTCCGTAGGAAAAACTAATTTCCCGGTAGCAAGTTCAATATCAAGTATTTCATAAAGAGCTAGGGGACTTAAATGCCATAACTTTGTTTTTTCAATTTCCAGTTTTTTATATAATCCAGAAATATATAACAGCTTAATAGCTTCTATTACTGTTATATTTCTTTTTTCCATGATAGTTTGTATAATCATAGGAATAAGCATTTGCAAAGTTGCTTTAAATTCAATTTCCGTCATAGTATTAGAACCTTTTAACAAATTCAATACAATTTAATGATTTTTCATTTGTAAAAACCATTTGATTATAAAGCCTGCGTATTCTTAATCTTTTTATAGTTTCTTTCTCACTTAATACACCGTTTTGGTACGCAATAAATGTTCTAAAAATAGTATCATTGGCAACCGGACCATATACAATATCGTAATGTATTCCATTGTAAGTTCCATTCCTGTTAGCAGAAACAAAATCTAGCCATTTTTTATCAGGTTTATTAAAATACAAACAATTCATTTTTTTAATTAAATCTATCTTTAATGAATAAACACTTATATATGTTTCAGATGAACCATTTCTGTCCTGAACTCTCTTGGAAAAACTCCTTGCCTGTTCAATGTTTGTTGTTGTATAAAATCCATTTCCAAAATCCAATGCTCTAACAGGCTGTATTATTTTTGGATTTTGAACCAAAACATCACTTCCATGATACACCTGTAAATTAGTTGAAGATAAGATATCTTTAAATAATATATTTTCTTTATTCTTCATTTTATTTCATTCTTAATTAATAACCCACTCGTGGCTAATTTTATTTCTTTTTCAACAACTTCTTTATAAAGCTTTCATTATAGGTATAATTGTTTTTATTGTTGTATTCTTCTATAGCATTATTAATTATTCTTGGCACTTCACTTACAAGAATATCTCTACTTACCATATCAATTCTTTGCCATTCATACGGATTTACCTTGTTTACATCTAACAAATCAAGTTTAACACTATATACATCATCTTTATCATATTTCCATTTATAAATTTCAAACATTCTTTCTAATGTTAAATCTTCTATTAAATATGCAATGTCAATATAATCTTTTGGTTTTTTTCTTCCTGTCTGCCTATTAATAGTGTTTAATTTCATTCCGGCAATATCTTCTTTATGACACAGTTTAAACCCTTCCTCGTATATTGGTTCTTTAATTAACTTGCCAACTGCTTTAACAAAATCAAATTTTATATTATTAACTTCTACTTGCAATATATTTACATTATTATTTAATATTATTATATTGCCATATTGTTTCTCAAAATAAGTTAATATTTTATTATTATCCTGCTCCTTTAGTGTAAATAAATCTATATCCACAGATATCCTGTGTCCTATCTGTAGACTTAATGATGTTCCACCTACAAGTAAATAATTATTAAATAATTCATTATTCTGTATTTCTTTCAACAACTCTAGCAAGTCATTGGAACATGTATTCTTGAATAACATTTAAATTTACTTTCCTTTACATGCAATACAAAGGCGTAATAGCGTATTGCTTTTTCATTTAATGAATCAGATTTAATTAAACATTTTTTTATTGTTCTTATGGGATATAATATATTCATAATTCTTTCATCATTTTCCTTTCCATAAACTGCTATGCGTTCAATAATTGTTTGTTTGTCAAGCTTATAATCTATCTTATCTACATTCATATCCCAAAATATAATTTTACTGAGTAATTTTATATAGCTATTTAGATTTTCTTTATTTTTCATTATTCTTCCAATATCCCACCTTGCTTACTTGCATATAATATACATGTTACGCTATTTAACCCTATATCAAATACAGGTTCAGGGCATCTTTCTGCTTTCATTGAGCGGATTATTGTAGAAATTCCTTGGCCTTCAGATTGGGTTAGCTCTAATTTATTAAATAAATATGCAAAACTTTGATTTCTCCAGAATGGCCCCGCTTTACCGGCTTTAAAGTTTTCCTTATCTACACTCCAGTGTAAAGCCCCGGGAGAATATATCTCTATTCTATCAGAAAAAACAGTTATCCTTATGGGTTCATGTAATTGATAGTCTCTATGCACAATTGCATTAATAATAGCTTCTTGTAAAGCAACTCTAGGGTATTTTTCCTTATTTGGTTTATCACTTTCCTTATCAAAATTAATATATGTTAAGGTATCTATCATGCTTAATAATTTTCTTGCTTGTTCTAATATAGTACCTAA